>SAMEA104404097__coassemble_429_pt1 | contig 42922 bp, 41 predicted proteins | sample SAMEA104404097__metabat2_high_PE_037 | metagenome-assembled genome bin SAMEA104404097 (sample SAMEA104404097) | Balaenoptera acutorostrata | reverse complement strand
CCGGGCGTGCTCGGGACTTTCACCCGTTAGATTTCGCCCATGCCGGGCGCACTAACACAAGAATCCCGATGCTCAAAGCGTCGGGATTCTTTCTTTATGTATTTATAGTTATGTTATTTTTTCTTTTTGGGTTCCGGAAGATCGTCGTACATAGCTTCAAAAAGTTTTTTCAGAAATTCTTTGTCGTCAACCATATCAACTAAAAGCATTTCCTTTGCGCCCTCATAAGGCAGTTGAAAAACAGGATTTTCCATTATAGAAAGTGCTGATTTCACAGGTTTCACAAGCAGTCTGTCGTCATAAATGCCGCCTATAATTTTTTCTTTATAATAGAGGATATACTCCCCCATCATCTTCCTGTATCTTATATTTTCAAGCTCTGACAGCTGTTCCAGAACGTAGTCCAGATATTCTTTACTTGATGCCATATTTTTGTTCTCCTGTAAGCATTGCATTAACATATCATTGAATTCTGACCTGTACATCCTTGAGATTTACATGCACGGTTATGTCTTCATCGGTAGGATTGGGTACAGAAACGCCAATTTTAAACCATGCGTGTTTTTCAACTGGTATTTTAATATCTACGCCCGGCGTTAAATATGTTGGTTCATAAGCATTTTCTTCTTTGCATTCCACAGGCTTCAAAAATACCATGGTATCACCTAATCCGGTTCCGGCGGAAATCTCAAGCTTATCTTTATACGGTGAAATTTCCTGCTCAGAGTAAACATATTCCTCCGTATTTCCTGCAGGTATTGTTATAGGAATGGATACATCATCATTGCCGCAGCCATTCAAGGAAAAGAGACAAACAAGTACAAGAACAAATAATATAAATTTTTTCATATAAATCACTCCGAATTATATTATCTCGTTAACACTATCTCTCCGAAGAATTCCGGTCTGTGAAAATCAGGTTCAGGAACGTCCACTGTGTTCCACATTCCAAAATGAGGATTTGGCAAATCGTCGCCGCAGCGATAGAAATTTCCCTTTATAATATCCCCTGCCTGAAATTTTTCTTTACCGTACAAGGCTTTTACCGTCTCAACAGGAATGGATAACTCCAAAGTCCAAAAATCTTCGCAAATTTCTGTTTTTGTCCTTGGCATTACAGATACAATATCACGGACAGGTTTCCGTTCTTTTCTCCCGTTTCCTATTTTACAATGGAGATTACCGTTTGAATTAGACTCAAAATTTATATACCTGTCGTCATGCTCAGGGTCAAAATTTGCGAAAAATTCCATACATGAGTCGAGATGCACGGCTCCGTCAGTCTCTTTGTGCAGAGATATAGGGTCTTTCTCGTAGGTTTTCAGCTTAACTAAAAAACCATTATTCTCAACATAAACGGCCTGTCCCTCCGTCTCAGGTCCGGACTTTTCAGTCCACTGGAAGAAGAGATTGAACTTTGGTGCAAGTTCAATCTCTTCAGGAGATGAAACTATCTTCATCTCGTATTTCATTTAATTATTCCCTCTACTATGTTAAGTATCACTTCAACTGCAAGGTCCATATCCTCAACACAGATATGCTCGTAAGGGCCGTGGAAAGAGTATCCGCCTGTGCCTAAGTTGGGGCAAGGCAAGCCCTTGGAGGAAAGATTTGCTCCGTCTGTGCCGCCACGGATAGGCTGAATGTGGGCTTCAACGCCTGCCTTTTCAATGGCGGATTTTGCAAGCTCCACAATCTCCATGTGTTCTTTTATAAACTCTGCCATGTTGGAATACTGCTCTTTTATGCTGAGAACGGCAGTTCCCTCGCCGTATTTTTCATTGATGACTTTCTCGATATGGCGCAGGCAGTTTTCTCTGGCCTTAAAGCTCTCCTTGTCGTGGTCACGGACAATATACTTCAAAACCACCTTTTCCACATTTCCCTGCATATCGGTCAGATGGAAGAAGCCCTCATAATCCTCAGTCTTTTCAGGAATATCACCGGCAGGAATCATGGAGTTAATCTCCATTGCAACAAGGTTTGCATTTATCATCACATCTTTAGCAGAACCGGGGTGGACGTTAAAGCCGTTAATCTCGAATTCTGCACCGGAGGCGTTGAAAGTCTCATATGAAAGTTCGTTAACCTCTCCGCCGTCCATAGTGTATGCAAAGTCTGCACCCAGCTTTTCAATATCCAGAAGATCTGCGCCGTGGCCTATCTCCTCGTCAGGAGTAAAGCAGACGGCTATTCTGCCGTGAGGCAGATTTTTATTTATAAGCTCTTCGCAGGCAGTGAGAATTTCGGCTATACCGGCCTTATCGTCAGCCCCCAGAACAGTAGTTCCATCTGTTACTATAAGAGTTTTTCCTTTCATTTCAGGAAGTTCAGGGAACTTTTCAGGGGTTAAGGTTCTGCCGCTGTCGCCTAAAACGACCTCTCCGCCGTCATAATTTTCTATAAGTCTGGGCTTAACATTTTCGCCGGAAAAGTCAGGCACGGTGTCAAGGTGGGCAACAAGTCCCAGGCAGGGCTTATCTTCCATTCCCGCAGTTGCGGACAGGTAGCCGTAAACATAGGCATTTTCGGTAACAGAAACATTTTCCATGCCCATTGCTTTCATTTCCTCAGCCAGCATGTTGCTCAGGTCAAACTGGCGCTTTGTGCTGGGTGTGCAGTCTGTTTCTTCAGAACTTGCAGTGTGAACCTTAACATAATTTATAAGTCTTTCATATGCTCTCATAATTTTATCCTCCAATTATTTATAGATTACGGCATTTATAAACAGTCGTCCTTTTTTGGACATGCCGCCGTTTTCACATATTTTTGCTTTACCCGCTCCTTTGAGGGATATTATATCGCCATCAGAGATACTTTTATCGTTTTTCAGACATTCCTCGTAATTCAAGCTTACATTCCCTGCGGCAATCTGTTTTACAGCCTCAGTCCTTGATATTCTGAAAAGTCCTGTAAGTACAGCATCCATTCTGGAACTCATCACCGTAAAGCTTCGCTCCTCGGTTTTGATTTCCGGCAGGAGAAGTTCATTTATAGAAACCTCTTTGGCTTTTACCGCATATCGCCCCACTTTTTCTATACTCAGAAGATGGTTCAATACTGTTGGCATACAGAATACATAGGCATCGTTTCCCGAAAGTCTTATATCTCCAAGCCTTGAACGGTCAATTCCCATGCCCAGAAGTGCGCCCATATAGTCACGGTGTCCGGGGCTTCCAAAGGGACAGGATAATTTTATAGCCTTAATATACTCTGAAAAATCAAGATCTTCAACTTCCATGTAAAACGGCAGGAAGAAAGCTTTCTTTCTCTCACAGCTTTCATGTCCGCCATATAGGCAGAGCTTCACGTCTGCCCGATTTTTAAAATGCTTTTCAATTAAATAGCTCTCAGCAGGAGTGAGGAACACACTTTCGGTAACAGAGCTGTATTTTTCCGCTCTCTCCCCCAGCTCCTCCGCCCGCTTTATAAGTTCATCTTTTTCCATCTTTCACCTTCGTTGTATGGGCGTTCAGGTTGCTGCTCTCCAGTAGTTTTTCTATCTGCTCACTTGTCCATTGCAGTTCCGCAATAAACTCTTTTGATGATGTACGCAAAACACCTGAACGCAGGGCTGACAATCTTATAAGATTATCACTTGTAACAACTCTCACCCTGTAATTTCTGCCTATCTCATACGCAAGGCGCTCAATGTAAGCATCCGCTGTTTCTCCGTCTTTCGTATATGCCACATGAATATTGTGGTATTCCTCCCTTGAACCGGGATTTCCAGGTGTACGGAAACCGTCAAACACAAGGGCAAGTTCTGCTTTAGTATATCCGCAGTAGTTGGAGAGAATATCCATAAGCCGTCCTCTGGCTAAACTCAGATTTTCAGTCGCAAGCTCTTTCAGCTCGTCCCACGCAAAAATAAGGTTGTAGCCGTCAACAATTATATAATTTTTCTGTGGCTCTGCCATTTTCGCAACGGTGGGAGCTTCATTTCTCACAGGGCTTTTATACTGAGGTCTTTTAATAGGGCCGAATTCCCGCTCCATTATCTCCTCAAGCTCTCGGTCGTCAATGCTCATCTGCCGCCGTATTTTCAGGCTTTGCGGCTCTTGTTCCGCTTCGTCTTTCAGGCAGCTGTCAAGGTGCATATAATCTTTCACCTTGTCCCACTTCACATTAAAGCCTGCTCCGTGGGCGCAGAAAACAGAATCTGGAGTGTTTTCCAAATCGCTCTCAGGGTCATAGCCTATCTGTTTAACCACTTCGTCCTGTTTTTTACAGGGGAAATATCCGCCCGGTTGCAAAGAAAGTCTGCCTCTGCCGTGGCTGTACGCCAGAAGCACTTCCGAATAGCCGTTCATGGCTGAAACAGGTGCAAGACCTGTAATCTCCATCATCTCTCCCCGCTCTTCCGGTGAAGAAAATTCTCCGTTCATAGAGCGAATATCGCTTATAGCTCTGCCTATCTGTTCGGGTGGAAGTTGGAGAGTGAACTTGTAATAGGGTTCAAGCAAAATCATTTTTGCACCCATCATGCCCTGACGTATCGCTCTGTACACTGCCTGTCTGAAATCTCCGCCCTCCGTGTGCTTTAAGTGGGCTCTTCCGGAAACAAGGCTAATTTTCATGTCTGTTATAGGTGAGCCTGTGAGCGTACCCAGATGCTGTTTTTCAGCAATATTTGTCAGTATAAGTCTTTGCCAGTTTCTGTCCAGTTCATCTTCAGGTACTGCGGAAGAAATCTGAATTCCGCTGCCTCTGGGCAGTGGCTCAAGCAGGAGATGAACTTCGGCATAGTGTCTAAGGGGCTCAAAGTGTCCTACGCCCTCTGCCTTTTCTCCGATAGTCTCTCTGTACATGATGTGTCCTGAGTCGAGACTTATGTCCAGATCAAAGCGACTTTTTACAAGGCTTATAAATATCTCCGTCTGAACCTTTCCCATAAGCTCAACAGAAATTGTCTTTGTCTTTTCATTCCAGACTATATTGAGTTCAGGGTCTTCCTCCTGCAACTGTCTGAATTTAGGCAGTACAGTGGCAGGCTCTGCCCCCTGCGGCAGAATTATTCCGTAGCTAAGTACACTTTTGCTCATTGGTTCTGCCGTGTCACTTTCAACGCCTAAGCCCTGTCCGGGATAGGTCTCTGTTAAGCCTGTGACCGCACAAATCTGACCTGTAAAAGCTTCGTCAGTCTGAGCGAATTTATCACCGGAATATAGTCTTATCTGATTTATTTTTTCTTCCTTTTTTTCGCCCTTTGCTGTTTTATATTTTAATAGGGTTCTGGGTTTTAAAGTGCCGCCGGTTACTTTCATGTAGCTCAGTCTCTCGCCTTTAAAATCTCTGCCGATTTTATAGACTTTTGCGCCGAATTCATTACCATCGTCTTTAGATACTGCGTATTTGTCCAAAGCCTCTAAAAGTTCGGAAACTCCGTCCATTTTTAGTCCTGAGCCGAAAAAGCAGGGAAAAAGCTTTCTGTTTGCAATGAGATTAGATAAATCATCATCGCTTAATGTACCGTTTTCCAGATACTTTTCCATAGCCCACTCGGCGCAAAGAGCCGCCCGCTCCTGAAAGTCATCTGAATTTTGCTCCATATCAATGCAGGCTTCGCTGAGTTTATCCTGAAGCTCGGATATTATTTTTTCTCTGTCTGCACCTGCTAAATCCATTTTGGATACAAATATAAATACCGGCAAATCATACCGCCGCAGCAGCCGCCAAAGAGTTTCAGTGTGTGCCTGTACGCCGTCTGTTCCGCTGATTACAAGCACAGCGCAATCCAAAATTTGCAGGCTTCGCTCAGCCTCCGCAGAAAAGTCTGCGTGACCGGGTGTATCGAGCAAAGTTACCGCACTGTTTTCCAGTTCAAAAAGAGCCTGCTTTGAGAAAATTGTAATACCTCTTGAGCGCTCCAGCTCGTGGTTATCCAGAAAGCTGTCTCTGTGGTCTACTCTGCCCGGATTTTTAATTTTTCCTGTAAGATAGAGCATAGCCTCCGAAAGAGTGGTTTTACCCGCATCAACGTGAGCCAGAATGCCTATCGCCAAATTTCTTTTCTTATCCATGTTTCGTATTTTATCAGTTAGAATTGAAATAATCAATAAGAGTAAACAGCTTTTAAATGTTTTTATCCGAACTGTCATTTTTATGCAAAAATTTCTTTAGGAATTTGCAACTTTAACTACCACTTCTGTAAAAGGTATGTTATAATTACTTGTCTAAATATTACATTATAACTAAAAGAAAAATCATTTATATACAAAGGGGACGAACTAAGCATGAAAAAAATTCTTGTTCTTGAGGACGAGACTAATATACGCTCCTTCGTTGTCATAAACCTTCGCCGCAGTGGTTACGAACCCATAGAGGCTGAATCCGGAGAAATTGCCCTTGAAAAGCTCAAAGCAAACCCGGATATTTGTCTCGCCCTTCTGGACGTAATGTTACCCGGAATTGACGGAATTGAGGTTTGCAGACGAATCAGAGCTTCAGGCTCTAAAATGGGTATCATAATGCTCACCGCAAAAACTCAGGAAATAGACAAAGTAACAGGTCTTATGACCGGTGCTGACGACTATGTTACAAAGCCTTTCTCTCCTGCCGAGCTTCTGGCAAGAGTTGACGCTTTGGTTCGCAGAATGGGTGCAGACGATGATGAAAAGATTTCAACCGAAATAAAGAGCGGTCCCTTTGTTCTCAATACCCGTAACCGCACTTTGGAAAAAGACGGTCAGCGACTGAAACTTACTCAGATAGAATACCTGCTTATAAAGCTCTTTATGGAAAATCCCGCAAAGGCCATGTCCAGAGAAGATATTCTCACCGCTGTCTGGGGTGATGACTTCACAGGCGAGCTTAAAACCGTTGATGTCAACATCCGCCGGCTGAGAATAAAAATCGAGGACGATCCCACAGAACCCGAATTTCTCACCACAGTTTGGGGTTACGGCTACAAGTGGGGATATTGAGCATAAAATAGACAGTATTCAGGAAGTTAGTTAAATGTTTAGAAACTTAAAAATTCAGCTTATGGTCTCCGGTCTTATAGCGCTCTCATTGTTGCTTCTGGCTGTGTGGTCCGTTACGAGAGGGATATATGTGCTTGCCATTGTGATAATGGTGGTAATATGTATATATATTATTCTCTTAAATCTCTGGTTCTGGCACTTTGTTTCAGACCCGATAGAAAAAATAACAGATTTTGCAAAGCATATTGCCTCCGGCAGTTACGGCGGCAAGCTGGAAGATAAAAACGATAATGAAATCGGCAAGCTTACAGAGGAAATAAACAATATGTCTGAGAAGATTGCCATAGCGGAGAAATCCCGCACAGACTTTATATCTCAGGTTTCTCACGAGCTCCGCACTCCTCTTACAGCTATAACCGGCTGGGCGGAAACTATCGCTTTTGATCCCGCTCTTGATGGTGACTCTCTGAGAGGTATACACATCATCTCCAAAGAGGCCGAACGTCTCACAGGTATGGTAAAAGAACTTCTGGAGTTTACCAGAATTCAGGATGGACGCTTCAATCTCAGCGTTGAGCTTATAGATATAGCCGCAGAGCTTGAAGATGCAATTTTCACTTATGGCGAGCTTATGAAGCAGGCTGGCGTGGAAATCAATTATTACGAACCTCAGTCTGAAATTTCTCTCATACCCGGTGACCCTGAGCGACTGAAACAGGTATTTTTAAACTTGCTGGATAACGCCATAAATCACGGCAGAGACGGTAAGCAGATAGACGTGGCAGTTAAAGCCGAGCCTGACGGTGTTCATATCTCCGTCCGTGACTACGGTCACGGCATACCGGAGGCGGAACTTCCCCATGTTAAAGAAAAGTTCTACAAGGGCAGTTCAAAGAATCGTGGTACAGGTATAGGTCTTGCAGTATGTGACGAGATAATCGCACGTCATAACGGAAAGTTCATTATAGAAAACGCTGAGGGCGGCGGGTGCCGTGTAACCGTGGTGCTCCCCTACACCTCAAATTAAAATACTCAGGAGAAAAATATGGCAAATAAATCAAATTGTTCCTTCCGCACTTCCATAGGCGGTCAGGCGCTTATTGAGGGCATTTTGATGCGTGGCCCCAAGAAGCAGGCAATAGTGTGCCGCACTAAAGACGGCATGGTTGAAAAAGTTGAAGACTTAACACCACTTAAGGAGAAATATCCCATACTGGGCTGGCCTCTTATAAGAGGTAGTGCCGTTTTCCTGTCATCTATGGTAAACGGTATGAAAGCGCTTACATATTCAGCAGGGCTTATTCCCGAAGACGAACAGGGCGAGCCTGATAAAATAGATATGTGGATAGAAAAGCATTTCCCCGCAGAAAAAGCTCAGAAGCTTATAATCGGTTCTGCCGTAGTGCTTGGAATTCTGCTTTCTGTGTTTCTCTTTATTTTCCTACCCGCTTTCGTAGTTGGTTTTATTAAACCTCTTACCTCAAGTTACCTGGTGAGAAATCTTTCCGAAGGCGTTGTGAGAGTGATCATTCTGCTGTGTTATATGTGGTTCTGTACCAGAGTACCCGATGTGAAGCGTCTTTTCGCTTATCACGGTGCCGAACACAAGACCATTTTCTGCTATGAGCACGGAAAAGAGCTTACCGTTGCAAACGTAAGACCCGAGGGTCGTTTCCACCCTCGCTGCGGAACAAGCTTTTTGCTGGTTGTTGTACTTGTCAGCGTGCTTGTAAACGCCTTGGTTCATGTTGACAACACATTTCTCCGTATGCTCTGCCATCTGGCTCTTCTGCCCGTGGTTGTTGGCATAAGCTATGAGATAAACCGCTGGTGCGGTATGCACGACAATGTACTTTCAAGGATTCTTTCCGCTCCCGGCAAATGGCTTCAGCACCTCACCACTTCTGAGCCTGACGACGAAATGATAGAGTGTGCTATAAGAGCAATGGAGCTTGTAATTCCCGAAGAAAAAGGCAGTGACCTTTGGGGTGCATGATATAAAGCCCCAAGGGGCAGAATGGAGAATATAATTTGAAAACCTATAATGATATTTATTTAGAAGCCCGAAATGTGCTCCGCAGCTGTGGGGTTGAGGGCTATACTCTGGAAGCAAAGCTTCTGGTTGCCCGCTCTGCCGGTAAAACAATAAACGAGCTTTTAAGGGATATGAACCTGTACACCACTCCTGCCGTTGAGGAAAAAGTAATTGAATACACAGGCAGAAGACTCAGAGGTGAGCCTGTGGCATACATCACCGGCTCATGGGAGTTTTACGGTCTTCCTATGATAGTTACTCCAGACGTGCTTATTCCCCGCATGGACACCGAGCTTCTGGTTGATACTGCAAAAGAACTTCTTATCGGCCACAAAATGGACGCCAGAATTCTGGACTTGTGCTGCGGCAGCGGCTGTATCACCTGCGCCGTAGGCCATGAGCTGCCGGCAACAAAGCTTGTAGCTGTGGATATAAGCTCCAGTGCTTTGGAAGTTTGCAGAAAGAATGTAAATTTAAACAGACTGAATACAAGAGTTATCTGCATGCAGGCAGATGCTCTCTCCTCTCCCCCTCTGGGAACAGGTCAGTTTGATATGGTGATTTCAAATCCCCCCTACATAAGAAGTGACGAAATAAATTCTCTCGACAACTCCGTTAAAGATTTTGAGCCTATCTGGGCTCTGGACGGCGGAGACGACGGACTTCGTTTCTACAAAGCTATAATCAAATATTGGAAATCCATTATTCGTCCCGGTGGTTACCTGCTCTTTGAAGTCGGTGAGGGACAGGCAAACGATGTAATGGAAATGCTCCTCGCTGCCGGATTCAGCTCCGCCGAAACAAGAAAAGATACAGGCGACGTTGACAGAGTTGTAATAGGCAGAATGTGAAATCTTATTATATAAGGAGAAAACAAAATGGCTGAAAAGAAAAAAAGCGCTAAAGCGGCACCTGTTCCTGCTGAAAGCGATAAGAAAAAAGCCCTTGAAACAGCGATAGCTAAAATAGAAAAAGACTACGGTAAAGGAACAATAATGCGTCTGGGTGACGATATTCCCGTTAACGTTGAAGCCCTTTCCACAGGCTCTCTGTCTCTGGATCTGGCTCTCGGTATAGGAGGCGTGCCCAGAGGAAGAATAGTTGAAATTTACGGTCCTGAGGCATCAGGTAAAACCACGCTGGCTCTTCACGTTGTAGCTTCCGCTCAGAAATGCGGCGGTGAAGCCGCCTACATTGACGTTGAACACGCTCTCGAGCCTGCATACGCCAGAGCATTGGGTGTTGATATAGACAGCCTTCTCATTTCTCAGCCTGATACCGGTGAGCAGGCTCTGGATATTGCAGAGTCTCTTGTCCGTTCAGGTGCCATTGATGTTCTGGTTGTGGACTCTGTTGCAGCTCTTATCCCCAGGGTTGAGCTTGAGGGTGAGGTTGGTGACACTGTTGTCGGTGCACTGGCAAGACTTATGTCTCAGGCTATGCGCCGTCTTGCAGGTGCAATTTCTAAAAATAACTGCACTGTTATTTTCATCAACCAGTTGAGACAGAAAATAGGCGTTATGTACGGTAACCCTGAGACCACTCCCGGCGGTCTTGCATTAAAATATTATTCCTCTGTCAGAATAGATGTAAGACGTATCGAAACTCTGAAAAACGGTTCTGAGATGATAGGTAACCGTACCAGAGCAAAGGTCGTTAAAAATAAGGTAGCTCCTCCCTTCCGTGAGGCAGAATTTGATATTATTTACGGCGAAGGCATATCCCGTGTAGGAGAAATCATTGACCTTGGCGTAAAGCTTGATATAATAGATAAAGCAGGTGCATGGTACACCATCAGAGACCAGCACATTCAGGGTAAGGACGGAGTTAAGGATTTTCTGAACGCTAATCCCGATGTAGCAGAAGAAGTTGAAAAGGAAATCAAGGAAAACTTCTTTAAGCTTATGACACCCCAGTCCAAAAAAGCTGCTCAGATCTCCGGTCGTGCAGTTGATGTAAGCGCCGCTGATTTTGACGGTGACTGAAAATGCTTGTAAGCAGTCTTAAACAGAGTTCCCCCGGCAGATTTAAAATAACCCTTGAGGATGGAGAGGAAATCCGCTCCACCCTCAGTGCCATAACGGACTGTCGCTTATTCGTCGGCAAGGATTTAGATGATGATGCTCTCGATGAAGTGCGACATTGCTCTATGCAGGCTCTCAGCCGTGAGCAGGCTTTGCAAATGGTTTCCCGCAGGCAAATGTCGAATAAAGAATTGCGTGATAAGCTAATGAGGAAAGGTGCAGATGAGGAAACTGCCGAATACTGTGCCCAGTGGCTTACAGAGCGAGGCTTCATAAATGACGAGAGCTACTCAAAAGCCGTAGTGCGCCACTATGCCGCAAAAGGTTACGGCAAATCCCGCATAAAGGGTGAGCTTATAAAACGAGGTATCGGGCATGATTTGCTTGAATCCGCTCTTGAAGAAATGCCTCGACAGGACGATAAAATAATAAAATACATTTCATCCCGTCTTAAAAATCCTGATGACAGAGATGAAGTGAAAAAACTCAGCGCCGCTCTCTACCGCCGTGGTTACTCTTTCGATGAGATACGGAGGGCTTTTGAGAGCATAGCCGCAGAAATTGAGGAGTATTGATGGAAAAGAGTTTTGCTTTAATTTCACTTGGCTGTCCCAAGAACTTGGTGAACAGCGAGCAGATGCTCTATCTTCTGGACGAGGCAGGCTTTGCCCTTTGTCCCGAACCTGAAGGAGCAGACTTTGCAATAGTCAACACATGCGGATTTATTGATTCCGCAAAAACCGAGGCTATCGACAGCATTTTGCAGCTTGCAGAGCTGAAAGCTGAGGGAAAACTGGGCGGTATAATCGTCACCGGCTGTCTGTCCGAGAGATACAAAGACTCTATAATGGAAGAAATTCCGGAAATAGACGCTGTTTTAGGCGTTGGCAGTTACGGAGATATTGTTGAGGCTGCAAACGCCGTGTGCGATAAGCAGTCTCTCAGACGTTTCGCACCTGACAGCAAAGCAGTTGACGAAATTCCCAGAATCGTGTCCACCGGCCCCAGCTGGGCTTATCTCCGCATTGCAGAGGGCTGCAACAACTTCTGTTCATTCTGTGCAATTCCCTACATCCGTGGTCGTTACCGTTCAAGAAGTATGGAAAATGTACTTGCTGAGGCAAAAGAGCTTGCAGAACACGGAATTAAGGAAATCATCGTCATCGCTCAGGATATAACTCTCTACGGCACTGACCTTTACGGAAAGCACTGTCTTGCCGAACTTTGCCACAAGATTGCAGAAATCCCCGGTGTGGAATGGATTAGACTTCATTACCTATACCCCGACCAGTTCGACGACGAGCTTATAGACGAGATTGCAAATAACGATAAGATAGTTAAATATCTCGATATACCAATACAGCATATAAATAATAAGATATTAAAATCTATGAACCGCCGTGGTGACGGAGACCAGATCCGTGCACTCTTCAAAACACTTCGTGAGCGCATACCCGGTCTTGTTCTCCGCACAAGTCTCATTGCCGGTCTTCCCGGTGAGGGTGAGGCAGAATTTGAGGAGCTGTGTGAGTTCCTCCGTGAGGCCAGAATAGAACGTGCCGGCGTATTCCCATTCTCTCCTGAGGAAGGAACTCCCGCCGCTAAAATGGAACACGTGGACTATGAAGAAGCACAGCGCAGAGCTAATCTCATAATGGAACTTCAGGCGCCTATTATGGACGATTTCTGCAACAGCTTCCTCGGAAAAACGATAAAAGTTCTCTGCGAGTATTTCGACGAAGAGAGCGGTCTTTTCGTCGGCAGAAGTTACGCAGATTCCCCCGACATCGACGGTCAGGTCTGTTTCAGAGGCGGCTGCCACGAGGGTGAAATGGTAGATGTTCGTATTACTGAGACCGAGGACGGAATACTGTACGGCGAGGAGATATAAATAATGAAAACTACTGCAAGCAAAATAACCATTGCCCGCATTGCTCTTATCCCTGTTTTTCTTCTGCTGGCCTATAACGGTTATCAGTACTGGGCCTTTGCCGTCTTTGTAATTGCCTCTCTTTCCGACACTTTGGACGGATATATCGCCAGACACTACAATCAGGTAACTAACTTTGGTAAATTCATGGACCCTCTGGCAGATAAGATGCTGGTGCTCTCCGCCATGTGTTACATGGTTGAAGTAGGTCAGATGCCCGGCTGGTGTGTTGCTATTGTTCTTTTCAGAGAATTTGCCGTGTCCGGCCTCCGTCTTATAGCAGTTGAGCAGAACCGTGTCATTGCCGCCGCATGGTCCGGCAAGATCAAAACTACAGTTACCATGATAGGTCTGTGCGCAATGCTCATTTTCCCCGATGTACAGATTTTAAATACAATCAGCATTATTTTAATTGTCGTCACTACTATGTATTCCGGAATAGAATATTTCTATAAAAATAGGGATGTATTAAAGGAAGCCTGACGGCAGAAGGAGAAAACAATGAAACTTTATAACTCTGCTTCAAGAAAAATTGAGGAATTCGTTCCCAATCACCCTGATATAGTAAAGATGTACACCTGCGGTCCTACCGTTTACCACTTCGCTCACATAGGAAACCTCCGCTCCTACATCATGGAAGATATTCTGGAGAAATATCTCCGTTATATCGGATATAACGTAAAGCGTGTAATGAACATCACTGACGTTGGTCATCTCACTTCCGATGCCGACGAGGGTGAAGACAAAATGCTCAAAGGCGCAAAGCGTGAGCACAAGACTGTTATGGAGATAGCTCAGTTCTATACCGACGCTTTCTTCTCTGACTGCGCTAAGCTCAACATCAAAACTCCTGACGTTGTAGAGCCTGCTACCCACTGCATTGACGAATATATTAAGATAATCTCCAAGCTTATGGATACCGGCTATGCCTACTTTGCAGGCGGTAACGTGTACTTTGACACTTCAAAGCTTGAAAAATACTATGTATTCAATAACTTCAACGCTGATGATCTGGACGTTGGTGTCCGTGAGGGTGTTGAAGAGGACTTGAACAAACGCTCCAAAAATGACTTTGTTCTTTGGTTCACCAAGTCCAAGTTTGAAGATCAGGCACTTAAATGGGATTCTCCCTGGGGTGTAGGTTATCCCGGCTGGCACATTGAGTGCTCTGGTATTTCCATGAAGCATCTGGGTGAGGATTTGGATATACACTGCGGCGGTATAGACAACGCATTCCCCCATCATACCAACGAAATCGCTCAGTCTGAGGCATACTTAGGCCACAAGTGGTGCAACTACTGGATGCATGTTCTGCATCTCAACACCTCTCACGGCAAGATGTCAAAGTCCAGCGGCGAATTTCTCACCGTGTCTCTGCTTGAGGAAAAGGGTTACGATCCTCTGTCTTACCGTTTCTTCTGCCTCCAGAGCCATTACAGAAAGAGCCTTGTATTCACTTGGGAGAACCTTGATAACTCCCAGAAGAGCTACAATAAGCTGATAGCTAAAATAGCAGCTCTGAAACCCGATGACGGTGAAATGGACGAGGAAGCATATGCCGCTCTCAAGGCTAAATTTACTGCCGCTCTTGATAACGACATCAACACTTCTCTTGCAATAACCGCACTTTATGATGTTCTGAAATACAACACCAACGACTTTACTAAGCTTGCTACTCTGGCTGACTTTGATAGAGTTATGGGTCTTAACCTTATTAAAAAGGCTGAAGCCAAGCGTGAAGACCTGAAAAAGGAACAGCTCAAAGCCGGTGAATTCACCATAATCTCTGAGGACGGCGTAGAGGACGAGGAGATAAACGCCCTTATAATCGCCAGAAAAGATGCTAAGAAAGCAAAGAATTTTGCAGAAGCAGACAGAATTCGTGACGAGCTTAAAGATAGTGGTGTAGAATTGACTGATATTCCCCACGGCGTTAAGTGGAAAAGAATTTAATTAACAACTTCTGAAAGGGTGTATTAAATGCATATAATAAAGTTTGATCCTAAGATTAAGGCTCTTATTGTAGAAGTAATGCAGAAATCCCGCTGCCAGCAGTGCACTCCGGAAACTCTTTGTAAAGTCCAGAAGATTATCGAAACACAGTATTATTACTACTGGTGCATGGATATGAAGAAAGAGGAATACGCCGCCGACCTGTTCACAAAAGACTTCGTTTATAACTGCTTTGGAGAGCAGGACATCAGCGGAGAAGCTCAGGCAATCCGCTCCAAGTATGTTAACCGCAACATGTGCACCATGCACATGAGCCATCAGCCCCTTGTCTGGCTCATGGACGATAACACCGCCCGCGGTATCTTCCTTTATGAAGACCACCACACTTATAAAGGCTCTGATAACTGCACAGTACAGAATTACTCTGTATACTGTGATGACTTTCGCCTTTGTGATGACGGTCTCTGGCGTATTAGTCAGATGAGAATTGGCTATCGCAAAATGGACGGCCAGTTTAAGGAAACGGCGCCTCCTGAGGGTTGGATGCCGAAATCTATTGATCCTTGGACTCCTGCACAGGAAATGAATAATAGATAACAAGAAATCCGGAATTTCAAATGAAATTCCGGATTTTTACTATCAACCGTGGAGACCGATTATATCGCCGATTCTCTGGAAGAAACTCTTCACAGACTCAACGGCCTTTTTAACTGTCTGAACAAATCCCACCACAGTGGTTTTAGCATCGGAAACCTTATTAAGGGTATCCTGAACCTTCTGAACACTGGCTTTCAGTGCCTCAGTATCAAGGCCTTCAAGAGAGCGGCAAAGAGATACGAGCTGATTTAACTGCTTATCCGTAAGCTTTACATCATATCTGCCTGCAATCTCAACAATCTCTCCCTTGATTTCTTCATCGCTCATGGTTGCAGTCTCATCAAGCATCAGTTTCAGCTCGTTAACAATGCTTGTTGAGTCCATAGACCCGATTTCTCTTGCAAGGCTGCTTGTAATGGTCAGTTCCTGAGTGCTGACAAGCTTTGCAACATCGTCAAGCTTCTTGCCTGTCATGTCCTCGTATGCCTTGTATACGCCTGTAAGAGCTGCTGTGCCGGAAACTTCAAAGGGAGATGCAACTACAATTTTTGCATCGGTAATTCCTGCTGTTGCGAGAGCGCTTATGTACATTTCAGCAGTAACCCAGTTTATATTACTGGTGGTCACGTCCATACCTGCGCCTTCGTCCAGAAGTTCAACATACACGCAGGATATAGAACGGGTTCCTATAAGATTTTCAGGAACGTATCCCTCAAGGTATTCTCTTTCCTCTGCGTTGGTTACGGAAAGCTCAATAACACTTCCACGTTTAACGCCGAATGCCTGATAAACAGCAGCTACCTGCTCGTCAGTCAGGTTTGCGCCTATTACTGCACGGCTCTGGCTGACATAGTCCTTGTCCTCTTTCTCAGGCTTCTCACTGGGTTTGGGGCTTTCGGTAGGCTCTGGCTTTTCAGTTGCCTCCGGTTTCTTGGTCTCTTCAGGTTTAGCGCTTGCTTCCGGCTCTTTCGGAGCTTCGGGAGCTGCAGTTTCAACGGGAATTTCCGGAACCTCAGGTTCTACATTCTCAGGAACCTCTGGTACGGCTGGTTCGGGATTCTCAGGTTCTGTGGTTTCCGGAGCCTGAGTTTCTGTTTGATTTTCTTCAATAATAACAACATCACCCTCAGCAAATGCTACGTTTCCAATAGAAAGAACGCATAGCATTGCGAGAATAAACGAAATAATTCTCTTCATAACATTCTCCAATCTTAATTATAAAAGCGAAAAATACTTTTTACTGCAATAGCTTAGACGTGGGATATACAGGATTTGTTCCATCACAGCCTGCTCACTCGTAGGTTGTAATGTTACCATATTGTAACCGAAAAATAAAGTCTTTTTTGTAAAATTAAAAATTCTTAATAATTATAATCCTACTTAGGATACAGAAAATGCAATTATTTTTCTTGACTGTACAAATCAAAAAGTCTATACTTATGAAAGAATGTTTAAAGGGAGGCACAGCTATGAAAGTTATAGTTGCCGAAGATTACGCAGCACAGTGCCGTGAGGCCGCTGATATAGTAGAAAAGCTTGTTAGAGAAAATCCCCAGTGTCATCTTGGTCTTGCCACTGGTTCCAGCCCTGTGGGCATGTATAAAGAGTTAGCTCGTCGTTGCAGCGAGGAAGGTCTTGATTTCTCCCGTGTTACTTCTGTTAACCTTGATGAGTATATAGGTCTTGAACCTACTCACGACCAGAGCTACCGTTATTTCATGGATACAAACCTTTTTGATCATATCAACATCGACAAGAAGAACACTTACGTTGCCAAGGGTGTTGGCGATGTAGACGCAAACCTGAAAGAGTTTAACGAGGTTCTCAACTCCAGAGACACTGATTTGCAGGTTCTGGGTGTTGGCCCCGATGGTCACGTTGGTTTTAACGAGCCCGGCGATCACCTTTACAGCTCTGCTCATGCTGAGGTACTGGACGAGAGCACCATTGATGCTAACGCCCGTTTCTTCGCTTCCAGAGACGAAGTTCCCAGAGGTGCTGTTACTATGGGTATGGGCGGCATTATGCGCTCCGGCTGCCTGCTGCTCATCATCAGCGGCTCCAGCAAAGAAGAGGCTGCAACCCAGCTTCTTATGACTGATGAAGTCACTCCTAAATGCCCTGTTACTTTCCTGAAGGTACACAAGAACGCTGTTGTTATCATCACCAAGGAACTGGCTGACAAGATTGGCTACAAAGCATAAAATTTGATTTAAAAAACTCCAATGGTCTTAAACCCATTGGAGTTTTTTTACTTAGATGTAATTTTAGAAACCAGACGTTTTTTTGACTGTCTAAGCTTTGCACTGTACTTACTGGTGAAAATCACGCCACATAAAATGGTCCCCATAGAACCGCCAAGTCCGAATCCCCTAAGAAAGTCAGTCAGGGGACTGCTGTATTCCCGGAACAGTGCAAGCGTATAGGCAACTATACATATAAGACCTGCTATAAAAACATAGTGCAGTAGTTTAGTTAATTTAAGCTTCTCTTCATTTGTGTATTCAGCTATGCAGTATTCCTTACATTCTTCTGTTTGCAGATTACTTTCGCCTGTGAGTATGCTGTTTACATCGGTGTTATAGAATTTTGCCAGTTGAAGAAGCACATCAAAGTCAGGCATATTCCTGCCGTTTTCCCAGCGACTTACAGTTCGGTTTGAAACCCCGAGCACTTCCGCCAGTTCTTCCTGAGTTATACTTTTTCTTTTCGCAGAGCTTTTAATCGCTCTCCTGCTTGCTGCATATCCATCTTCATCTCTCCTTTGAGCCTGATATTAAAGCAAAAAGGCTAAAAATAACAGGACACAGAATGAGAATTGCATTATTCAAGGTAATTTAAGGGCACACTCCAGACATAATACCTGCTAAAATAGATTTCATTCTCCACGATAAAGTTTTCGTCGGTATCTTTAAATATGAATCCACTGCCTGCCTGTTCTAAAAACTCAGCTCCCGTAGAATCCTCCACAAAGCTTAGAAATTCATCCTGAGCGTCTTTTTTAGATATGTAGAGCTTATCATATTCATCATCTACATCAACTTCGACAAAAGCTATGTCGTCACCCAGCTTTGATGCTGCTTTAAGGTATGGTATTGGATTTCCACGTTGGAAGATTACTGGATAATACATAATAAAAAGTGCAGTAAATATCAGCACAATTACCAACGCGATTATCAGTGCAATCTTTTTTCCTGATTTTTTCATTTTTAACACTCCTTTACAGATTCTGAAAAGTCACAAACACAAGTTCAGGACGGTTATTTATTCTAACAGGAATAATGCTGTTGCCTATTCCACGGCTTACCACCATTTTTGTGTTCTCTTTACAATAAAGTCCGCTGTCATATTCCGGGAAAAATCCCTGATTTGGAGCAACCAGACCGCCTACAAACGGTATTCTGAATTGACCGCCGTGGGCATGACCGCTGAGAACTAAGTTTATACCTTCCTGTACATAGGTTTCAAAAACCTCCGGTCTGTGTGATAAAAGTATCTTGTAGCCCTCACCTGCATTTGTATTCTGTATTTCCGTGGAAATAATTCCGGCGGACAGGTCGAACATTGAGCTTCTCTCCACGAAATCAGGGTCATCTACTCCCATTATCCAAGCTGTATCTTCTCCATTTGACAAGCTCACGCTCTCATTACGAAGTACATTCACACCAATGTCCAGAAGCTCGTTTTCAAGCTCATTAAACCTGTCGCCAAGCCACGCTTCATGGTTTCCGGGTACATAATAGCAGGGTGCTATCTCCATAGCCTGTCTGCAAAATTCAATGGAAATCTCAATATCTGTGTGGTCTGAATCCACTAAGTCACCAGTTATTGCGATAATATCCGGTTTCTGTTCTTTTAAAATTTTTATCAGCTTTGCGTTGTTGTCTCCAAACTCCGCATTATGCAGGTCTGATACATGGGCTATTTTAAAGCCGCTGAAAGCCTGTGGCAGCTCTGAATCTTTAATTGTAATTTCTGTGCTCTTTACGGTAAAGTTTCCCCAGAGCGCCCACAAAACTATGATAACAAAAAGAGATAACAGAACCAATAAGGTAATGTGTTTTTTTCTGCATTTAGTCATTTCTCTTCACCTTACAATTCAAATGACAAGTTGCAACTATGTTTACTTAGGAAAATCTTCTGGCGTAGCCGCATTTTCGGCAAAGCTCCTCATTGGCCTGCCGTCTGGAAAATCCCTCGTAAATATTTTTAGCTCTCTTTGTTTCGAGAATATCTGAAAGCTCAGATGTCAGCAGATTTCCCAAGGCTATATCACCCTCGTGGTCAAGACAGCATGGCACAACCGTACCGTCACACAACACGCCAATCTGGTCTCTCAGACCGTAGCAGAAGCAGCGGTCGCCAAGCTCAGGCACATTCAAATCCGGCCATTCAAATTTGTCACCGTGTTCAAGGTAGACTTTCTCCTTTAAACCCCAGCTGTCACGACTTTTCCGCCAGGGCTTGGGGAAATAGCTTTCAAGTATTTGCTCAATATCGCCGTTCATGCTTTCAAGACCGTTTCTGTTCCAAAGTCGCAAAACGCAGAGTTTTCCATTATCTGATGCAACTTTTGCAAATTCAGCGCAGGTGGTGAGATAATCTCTTAGTTCTCCACCCTCATTTGCCTCAAAGGATTGCAGGGAGATGTTAATTTTATGTAAGCCGGGAGCATTGAGCAGAACTTTTCCCTTCTCTCCCAGTTTAGTTCCATTTGTAGTTATTATGATTTTGAAGCCAAGCTTTCCTGCGTAATCAAGAAAATGCTCCAGTTCAGGGTGAAGCAGAGGCTCTCCCATCAGGTGAAAGTACAGATAATCGGTATAATCCCGCAGCTTCCCCGCTAAAGTTTCAAATTCGTTTACGCTCATAAAACGCTTTTCACGTTTTGTTTTGGGGCAGAAGCTGCAATTCAAATTGCATATATTTGTAATTTCAAGGTAAGCTTTTCTAAACATATTCCGCTCCTTAATATTAAAAGCGACCGCCAATGGCGGCCGCTTTTGGCGTTAGAGGTTAATCCCCTACATTTATTATATCTGACATTATCTCAGGAGCGACCTTGGCCACTTTTCTGTCGTAAGTCATAATACCGTTGAGTTCATTCTCTACATCGCAAAGCTGAGTGTAGACGCAGGCAGCAAGACCTTCTATCTTTGCAGGGCCTATCTGTTTCTGATATAGCTCCTCAATTCCTATTTCCAACTGTGCCGGCATCTCAAACTTCTTATAGCTTAAATATTTATCGCTGTAACAATGGCTCAGAACCTTGTGACCATATCCGCCAAACTCGCTTAAAACAACGGCTCTGCCTTTTTTATCGGCCTTGTAGCTTATGCTGCGGCGGTATATATGCTCGCTCTTGAGCTGTCCGATGCCCTGATCGTGCCAGCCTGAAGCATGGTCAATAGTACGGGTTTTGTCAAGAACGCTGACGTAATCGTACATTTCGGCAGCATCAAACTGTCCCCAACCCTCATTAAATATTACCCACATAGCAATAGAGGGGCAGTTATAGAGAGTGTTTACCATTTCAGCAAGTTCAGCCTTAAATTCAGCACGGTTATCTTTCTTACATCTGCCAAAAACAGGGTATAGATTATCTTTCATACCGCTGGCGATGGCTGAAGCCATAGCAGCTGTACCGCCGTTTGGCATATCCTGCCAAACAAGCATACCAAGTCTGTCGCAGTGGTAATACCAACGCAGAGGTTCAACCTTAACGTGCTTTCTTATCATGTTAAAGCCCATTGCCTTAGCCATGCTTATATCATAAACCATGGCATCATCAGTAGGGGCAGTATAAAGACCGTCAGGCCAATAGCCCTGATCCAAAACACCGTTATGGAAATAAGGTCTGTTATTCAAAAACAGTCTCGGTGTACCGTTTTCATCATTCTCGACGGAGAATTTACGCATAGCAAAATAGCTCTGCACAACGTCCTCTCCGCAGATGACCTTAAAGCCGTAGAGTTTCGGGTTTTCCGGAGACCATGGTTCAAGCCCCGGAACAGGAATTTCTGCGGGCAGGATATAGCTTGCACCGAAGAGCTCGGCATAAGCCTCTCCCTCACCCACTACTTCGGCTGAAATTTCAACTGTTTCTTCGTCAAAGTGAGGTGTAATGTGTAGAGATTTAACATAGGTTTCAGGAACTGCTTCTATCCAGACAGTCTGCCAGATACCGCTTTGAGCAGTATACCAGATACCTCCGGGATTGAGCTTCTGCTTTCCGTGGGTATGACCGCCCTTTTCGGTGTCATCGGTAACACAGACTGTGATGCTCATAATTCCGTTTTCTATGGTGTCGGTAACATCAGCCTCAAAAGGCAGATAGCCACCTACGTGTTCAGCCACCTGAATGGAGTTTACCCAAACAGTAGCAATCTGGTCAACTGCACCGAAATGGAGCAGAATTCTTCTGCCGCTCCATTCGGGAGGAACCTGAATCTCTCTCCTGTACCAGAGAAATTCACCGCTTTTTAAAGTTCTGCCAACCCCTGAGAGTGCTGTCTCAGGTGAAAAAGGCACGGTAATTTCTCCGTCAAATTCTTTGGGGAACTTAGAGGATTTATTTATAGCGTATTCCCATGTTCCGTTTAAGCTCATCCAGCCCATTCTTGCGAGCTGCGGTCTCGGATACTCAGGCAGAGGGTTTAATAAATCTACTTGATCTGTCCACTCAGTATTCATAATTTCTCCTTCCCGGTATACCAGGCCTCAAAGCGCTGAGGCTGAATTAGAGTATGTACTTGCTATTTTCTCCTTAGAACAGGCCGGGCATACCCATACCACCCTGAAGCTTTGCCATAGAACTGTTGGTCTTCTCTTCGGATGCCTTGAGAGCGCCGTTAACAGCGGCAAGGATAAGGTCCTGAAGCATTTCGACATCTTCGGGATCTACAACTTCGGGGTCTATCTCAATGGAGTCAAGTCCTCTGGTACCGATAACGGTAGCCTTTACAGCACCGCCGCCGGCAGAAAACTCAAACTTTGTAGACTCAATTTCTTCCTGCATCTTCATCAGGTCCTTCTGCATTTTCTGGGCCTGCTTTATCATGTTCATCTGATTTCCACCGGGAAATCCACCACGAAATCCACCTTTAGCCATTATAAAATCCTCCTGTTTATATTGTGTTAATCAATAAAAATTAAATGAATCTTACTTCTTTGAACTTTTTAAGCTCATCGAGACTACGGGCTGAACGCACGTCCTCTTTAAGCTCTCCAAGCTTTACACGCATCTCTTTGCCGCTTAAATCTCTTGCCATGTGAGCAAAACGCTCAAGCATTTCCGGCTTTTCAAAGCGTTTATGAATAAAACCTGGTATGACATCTATATGAAGAGTGTCCCCCTCCACATATCCTCTGACCTTCAGGGGGTCTGCAATGCTCATTTTAATTTCCATCGGAAGCTTTGCAGTTTGCTTTGTAATAGCAATCCAAAGCTGAGAGTCCTGAACCTTATTGGCATTGCTGTCTACTTTTTCTTCCCTGTCTTTCCGCTCTAAGAACGCATCTTCCGGCTGTTCCTCATGGAAAGCTGAATAGTCTAAGTCGTCCTCAGGCTCATCATATTCCTGCTCAGGGGGTTCTGGATAATACTCCTCAGGTGGTGCATTGTCGTATGGAGCCTCATCAAAGGGAACTTCATCGTAGGGCGGTCTGTCCGCCTCAGGCTCTTCAAACTCAGCCCTTTCAAAAGAAGTTTCCTGACGACTTATCTCAGCAACTTCTCTGCTTACAAAAATTCCCTCACTGACTTGCTTTTCAATTCTTGAAATTCTGGCTTTCAATTCCTTTATACTGTCACCCATACCGTTATCGCAAAGTGACAGCAGGCAAAGCTCAACAGCAGTTTTTGGATTTTTAGCGTCCTTTAATCCATACATTGAATTCTGTATGGTAGTGAGAGCGCACACGATTTCGTCCTTGGTCATACGCTTTGCGAAGTTTCTCAAAATTTCTGTATCGTATCCGCCGGATATAAGCTCAAGTGCACCTTTGGGCGCAACCTGAATCATCAAAATATCTCTCAGCAAATTACTGAGTTCTGTTAAAAGAGTTGCAGGGTCTTTGCCGTCCATCCACATTCCGGAAAACTCTTTCAAAACCTCCGGACTGTTGTGCTTTAATATTTTATCCAGCATTTCCGCAATTCTGCGGTTGCCTGCAAGACCCATTGCCGAATAAACTGCCTCAGCATCAATTATTTCTGCACCTGAACACTGGTCAAGAAGACTCAGCGCATCACGAACACCGCCGTCAGCAAGCCTTGCAATAAGTTCAGCTGCCTGCGGCATAAGCTGAATACCCTCACGACCTGAAATATTCAGCAGATGTTCCGCAATAAGAGGTGTATCAATTCTATGGAATATATGCCTCTGGCAACGGGAAAGAATGGTTGCAGGAACTTTGTGAAGTTCTGTTGTTGCAAGAATGAACATGAGGTGCTTTGGAGGCTCTTCAAGTATTTTGAGCAGAGCATTAAAAGCGGCAAGAGATAGGTTGTGAACCTCATCTATAATATATACACGCTTTTTAACGTCAGCAGGTGAAAAGACCGCCTCATCTCTCAAAGCCCTAACACTGTCGACACCGCTGTTGGAAGCGGCGTCCAGCTCCACAACGTCCATAATACTGCCTTCCTGAATACCACGGCATGCGGCGCACTTGCCGCATGGGTTGCCGTCAACAGGATTTTCGCAGTTAACGGCTTTAGCAAGAATTCTTGCGCAGGTAGTCTTACCCGTACCTCTTGTGCCTATAAAAATGTAAGCATGGGAAAGGCGGCCAGTTTTGACCTGATTTTTAAGCGTCTCCGTAATGTGTTTCTGACCTACGACCTCATCAAAGGTCTGCGGACGATATTTACGGTACAGCGCCTGATACATTATGCCAATCCCCTTTCGTACATATAGATTATGGCCCTTGACAAGACTGCACACCCGGCTCCGAATGAAGCTCTATGCCCGTTACGCCGGCAGCCGGCTCAGACTCGGCGACCTCACGGCACACGAAAAGCACCGCTTAATGCTGCTCGGTTCCCCGCCTGACATGGTTCACGGGTTTCCGTTGCGCGAGACCGAATCATCAACGCTGCTTACCGGGGTCAGACGACACAAAGCCTACCCTCGGCCGGGAATTTGTCCCTGCTATAGCGGATTGCAGGTTACAGGGCACCGCTGGCTCCCCGACTAGTGCAGCCTTGTCAAAAGCCACGGTTTTATTATACTACACTTTATCCATATAATCAACATTATTTTTTACAAATGAAATTTTCCTTTACAATCTGGGTTTATGTGCTATAATATTATGGCAGTTTAGAGTGTTGTAAATTAAAATTTGGGGGCGTAGCTCAGTTGGGAGAGCGTACGGTTCGCATCCGTAAGGTCGAGAGTTCGATCCTCTTCGTCTCCACCACGTCGGAGCAAACGATATAACGTTTGCTCCGACTTTTTTTATTGCGATTTTTGACTATTCTCTTGTTTCTCCTTAAGTACCGGTATAGCCTTATTTTACAGGCTTTCCGGTACTTTTTCGTTTGGATGTGGTTCTTGTATTCGCTTACAACCTCTCATGTATTTGCGGTCAAAGGTAGTAACAAAGTAGCAAATTGACCGTTTTGCTTATGCAGTCAGCCATTCCATTTCCGCTTTTGCCGAATTGAATGCAGTGTGAGCCAGCATCATGGTGATGTTGGATTGTCCCGTGATGTACTGCGAGGCTTTGGGTTTCATACCGGCATTGGTAAGGTTAGTGCAGAAGGTATGTCTCCTCGTGTGGGGTGTCATAACCTCCGGCAGAGGCTCTCACTGGGGCTTGGCGTATTTCCGGCAGGATTATTATCCGTAGGCACCAGCTTCCGTTTAATCTGAATTCTGTTTCCGTTAATAATGACCCATCCGGCATTGAGGTTTTCTTCTGCCTACTTGCGGAGCTTTTTTTCGCCGATACGTAAATATCTGGCCGTCTTCTCAATAGTCAAAGTGTATTTTACCAGATTGGAATATATACAACATTCTTAGTTTTGCAATTCATGGTGAACGCTCCTCTAACGGGGATTGCGAGCAACTAGAAAGCCGATGAACCGTGGCTTTACCGGCACCGTAAGAAAGCTGCTGATATGAAGCCGTTTATACGTTTTATACTCCACCGGAAATTCATCTTTGATTGCTTCTTCAGTTTCTTTTCCGGCTTGTATGTCATCCTCAATTTTGCGACACACCTACCTCTGATGAGATAAACGCCACGGCAACAGGTGTTATTGATGGAGGGTAGTTTTTTTCGGCATTTCCAGAGAAGTACCGTCAATGTTATAGAGGACTCTGTGCAGAGCCTGGTCGTGCTCTTCTTTCTGACAGCCGCAGCTTTTAACGCAGGTATAAAGCAGCTCGTTACATCAACTTCATTGCCGTAGGCTCAGCGGCCAATGCCGAATCACAGAGCCATCGGCCATTTTTTCTTTGATTTCAAACTTCCCCGCCACAGAAGCTCTTCCGTTGTTTGCTGCTTTATCTAATGCTATTGGAGTTGTGAAATTAAATTCTCGGGTTTCTAATTGAGCACAGGTGAAGCGGCATCCTCCTGACGGTCGCAGAACGCCGTTACCCGTGTTTTGCCTCCGTAAGTACAGGTGTACAGCACAAGGTCATATTCGCTGTTCTGAACCGCCTCCACCTCATTGGGAGCAAGCGTTTCAATCAAAACAACCTCATATTTGTTCTCGATACCATCCATGTCGGTAAAAACGATGGCATCTCCGCTTTCAAGCTGGGACAGGCGCCCAAAATGATTTTTGTAGTTGTGAGCGGCAATCACCAGATCGTCTGTACGAGATGAACCGAATTGCCGGCATGGAGCAATTTTCAGCTTTGCATAATCCCATTCTGACATTACCGGCAGTTCCAGCTCAAAATCAGGGATAGAAAGATAGCCCACATACTCGTAACCGTTTATCTCCGTAACAGGCATTTCCGGTGCAAGTGTCTCCGGCGGCTGTGTTTCCTCTGGGATAGTGGGCGACTGCGTTTCATTTGGGATAGTGGGCGGCTGTGTTTCTCTTTCCTGAATGACGGACTGTACATCTCCAAGCAGGTTCTCGGCCTCCTGTCCGGCCTGTGCATCCTCATTCTGGTTTAAAATGAAAAGGGACAGTGCTGAGAGTATCAGCACCGCCCCTGCAATTACGAAGACAATACCCGATTTTTTAGGCACGTTCATTCTTCCGTTTCTTTGTATTTATGATAAATCCGTATGCAATGAGCAGAAGGCCGAGACCGCCCAGCACCGGGATAGGCCAGCTCAGCTGACCGGTTTGAATGAGAGTTGCCGTATTTGTCACGGTAACGACGCCGTTCCTGTAAGAATAGGAAGGAGTGTAGCCGCCGGGAATGCTGGTCTCAATGATCTGCCAGTTGCCGTTGCCGTCCAGATTGCGCCATGTATAGGACCAATTATTCCAAGCACCGAGCCAAACGGACTCAACTGCGGTATCCCCGTCATACAGCGTAACCTTCGCAGAATCTGGTCTGTCTTTCCCATTGTCGTCCCACTTTTTCACAACAGTCAAATCAACAGGATCTGTCGGTGGCGGGTCAGGCGGAAGTATCTTTTCTGTATTGGTAATGGTCGTGGTATTACCATTTGTGGTGTAAGTTGCCTCATACCCATCCGGGACATCGTCTTCCCGAACGCTCCATGTATAATCCTCATCCAAGCGATCCCAGGTGTACGCCCACTGATTGTTCTGGTTCAGTTCAATTTCCTCACGAACTATACCATCTCGCAACAGCTGCACAGTCACACTGTCAGGCCGGTCAACGCCATCATCCACCCAGACCTTGCGGACAGTGAGTTTGGTGTAATCCTCCGGGGGAGGCGTCGGATCGTCAAAGCCCTCAATGACAAAGACCCAATCCACTTCGCCAATGCGATTGCTGTACTCGTTGCCCATTTCAATGGGAACAGACAGTTCCGCATTCAGTTTGATGGTTTCGCCTTTGCGAATTGAGCCGAGGTATACATTCTCAGCCAGACCCCCCAGCTTCTCCGGAGATTCCTCGTATATGAGTGTGGAGCCGTTCCAGACCTTTATGGAGAGTTGTGAGAGAAAATCGTGCATATACTCCAATTCAGAGTCCGATTCCCGTCGCTCGTCAGTCTGAAGCTCCGCCAACACCTTTTCACTGATGGGGTTGCCGTTCTCATCGTGGATAATGGCTCTCATATAGACTTTGATGTAATCGCAGTCCTTTGTGTTGTTCTGAATGGTGACTTCCTCAGTACGGGTATCACCAGGCATGACGCCCTTGAAATTGTCGAACAGGTCGGTATCTGTGTAAACGCTACCTGGCTCAAAGGCAATGATTTTGCCGTCCTCAAAAGTAATACTGGACTCCTTAGCGTAGGCCGTTACAGAGAAACTGAGCATCGTAGCCAACACCATCAGGAGGGACAGAATTGAGTTTAAAACACGTTTTTTCATATCCGCACCCCCTTAACCGTTATAGGCAGTTACCCTGCCTTCGCTGATAGACACGCCCCATGAGTCGCCCACCGCATTGGCCGGTCCGCTCTGGATGGCTTCTGCCATGACTTCAATGACTTGTTTACCGCCGTCCGCATCGTCATAGAAGCCTGTTAGATTGATACTGCTAATCAAATCAGATGCAGTCTTGTTATTGGGAGTGACCGGAAGAGTGTAGTAGTAATAGACTTCACCATTGCTCTCATATTTGACCCAATTTGCTCCAGGTTCGAAGCTGGGAATGGTTGCAATACCGCCGATGTGCCGGCCCTCGTCATTAACCCGGTAAGTTACCAGCTTCACACGGATGTACGCTTCGGTGTCTCCGGTATTCGTCACATTCACGTTGCTTTTGGTGGTTCCGTTAAACATTTCTGTCACTTCACAGTCCACAAAAGAGGGCTTGAAATTGTTCTTAACAGGGTCGGAATTGGTGATCAGGTAGGCCACCGTTCCACTAATCGCCAGAGTAATTACGAGCAGAAGAGAGAGGAGCAAAGTCCCGGTTTTTCTGCTGATTCTGCGTCTGCGTTGCAGATGCTTGGCTTCATTTTTTCCGTGATACATCTTTCTCCTCCTTCCTTATTTCACTTTACAAAAGATATTTTCCAAAACGCTGCTGAAACCATTGAGCCAATAGTTCTCGGTCTTGGTATTGGAACAGGTGATGCTGCCGGTCGGATTTTCGGCTGTCAGCTCTGCGCTGCCGCCGTTATTGGCATCGTAACGCCAGCTCCAGTCGCTATCTTCCTCAATAGTATAGGTACCAACAGGCAGCTCGTAGATCGTTTTGCTGTTGTTACCGACGATGGTGATTTCGGAATACTCCACGCCGTCCTTGTAGACAGTGAACACATATGGCTCATCAGAAGCGCCGCCGGTCTTACTGATTGTTAGCTGGCAGTTCTGTACATGGAGCAGGAAAGCGGGAGTACCGTCCAGAGTGGTTTCATCCCATCCGCAATCCGGGTCACAAGCGGTGTGGTGGAAGGTGCTATCAGTAGTCACAACGGTATCTCCGATCTTCACTTCCACATCCACGCTAAGCTCCTGCTTGGTATTGATTTTTCCGTCTTTAACCTTTGTGTCCTCCAGGGTATAGTTCAGAGTCAGTTCAGGAGCGGCACCCATTTTGGTTGTATCCGCCTCAAAATCGTTGTGCTTCCACCTGGTGTCCGTGAGGTTTTCGTTGAAGTCGGTGGGAACCGCATCACCGTAGTACACCTCGTCATCTTTGTAGGTCAGCTCAGGCTTGTAGACACTGATATTGGCAGCATCAGCGCCGGACTGCGTTATAGCTGCATCTCCGCTGGATGTATCAGACGCTGTCTCTTTCGGAGATACCTGAACTTCTATATTGTAGGTCATATCCGCCCGTAGATCGGTCAGGTCAGCACTTACCGCATTTCCATCGGTATCGGTAATCATAACGGAAATATCAACACCGGAGGTCTGCCAATCTTCCAAACCGTAGTTCTGGTCAGACCCGGTCAAATCCAGCTCCACATCGCCCACCGTTACGGCTGCACCGGATCGAAGTTCCTCGGCAGTCAAGCCGTTCAGCAGATAGACATTTTTATTCTCCGCAGTAACTGTTACGCTCGGGATAGGTACATTGACTTGGGGACGATCAAAGGTCAGGATTGGCGTATCAGCGGAGCCGTTTTCATAAACGCCTGCGCTGGTGTTAGTGTAGACATTGTTTCCGCCAAGGAAACCGTCCTTCGGGTGCACAGTAAAGGTGATTACCAACTTGTCGCCACGATAGGTCACATTGCCGTTCTCAGTGACAGTTCCGACATAATGTTCGGCAAAGTCAAAGCCAGTTACATCTACCTTGTCTCCATTTACAGAAGCAGTTGCACCCATAGCATCGTGGTTTGCTGTCCACTGGTTCTCACCGGTATAGCTGTAGGTTTCCAAAGTAATATCAGAGGTGTCCGCACCCTCCGGCAGAGTAAACTCAGGGGCGATAATGTCCTTAATTACCGTTTCCTCGTTTAGAGTAGTGGAAGAACCGCCTTCTTCAATATAATCGGAAATCTGCTGGAAGATGCTGTTCAACGTAGCTGCATCAGAGGCAGAGAGATAGTAGCTGGGATTCCTCGGTGTGCCATTGTTAGAGGACACACTCTGCATGAACTGGTTTTCCTTACGGCTGCTGTTGTTATTTGCAATGCCATTAATGGTTGCATCTGCTCCGGGAAAAACGCCGACAGAATACACCACTGCACCGTTGGCTTTAATGTTAGCTGCGTTAGCGATTGCTGCATTTGCTGTTTCATATTCAAACTTATTAGAAGATGTAGGAGAACCATCGGTAAAGAACACAACCACTCTGGCTCTCTTTTCACCTTCAGGCACAGGATTGGCATCCAAAATCCGGCTGGCCATATTCATGCCAAGGTCGGCCCTGGTCGCACCCTCGGCATCTAACGCGTTAATTGCACTTCGAACCATATTCTGGCCAGCTGTGGTATTCATGTCCTGAAGCACATCAACCAGGTTCTTTTTCGTTATGCTGCCATAGCTCACACCGACGCTGCCGCTGTTCCGTCCGCTGATGGACAGTAGTTCCGTATTGTTTCCGTATCCTTCTCTGCTTGCAAAGCCGACTACCGCAACACGATGGTTTACATCATCCTCATTGCCCAGTATACCGTCCGGTCCTGCGGCTTTCTTGGCAACGCTGTTTGCGAAGGTTGTAACCGCAGATTCCAGTGCTTCCAAACGGGAAGTATTGACCGTTCCGTACTGATAATAGGTTTCATTGGGAACAGTATCCTCACCAAGGGAAGTTTCGATAATAACACGATTCTGGCCATACAGCTGATAATAGTATGTGTACTCGTAAACCTGCCCGGATTTATAAATCGGACCATAATCTCCAAAGTCCGGGACAGTATTTCTACCGTGGCTCTTTGCAATCTCCTGTCCATCCACTAAATAGGTATAAGTATATTGTGAAAATGATCCAGACCTGCTAACTTTTACTTTCTGATATTGTCCGTCAGCATTTTGGATGTATAAGTTGTTACGATTGTCGCTATAATAATAGGTACTGTTTGATGTATGATTGTCGAAAGGCTCATAGCTATTGACCTTGCTACGGTCAACCTGAACTTGTACATATCCGTTATCTACAGGGTAATACAGGTTTTTATCTCCGTAATTGAATCGCTGTTGACGAAGGTAGCTATTGCTTCTATTTTCATATGCCGAATATTCCCGTGCTGAGGACATAGACTCAGCCATTGAACCAGACTGATCCAGCACCAGAATGATGTCTGCAGGGATGTCTTTCTTGGTTTCGGTGATAACCTTATCGCCGGTAGCATAAGCCTCCAGTGAAATGGTATAGGTTCCGTCTACGTTTGCCTCGGCGGTTTTGCTGATGACCATGCCGTTGTTTTCCTGCTCACCTACAGCACGAGTCGGCAGAGCCAATGTGCCCGGAATGGCAATGGAAGACAGCAACGACAAGGAAAGAAGCAGCGATACCGCTTTTGTTCTCTTCATATTCTGCCTCCTTCCCTTTATCCCTCAACAGGAGCGCCAAAAGGCGCGACATTGTCAAAATTGACCGCAGGATAAATGATTTCACTGATTACAGACTCATTCACGCATTTTTCCAGCAACACCGGAGGAAGCGGCTCACCCTCAAGGGCAGCAATTTTCGCCTCAATCTCCGTGTTTTCCTCGTCCGTCAGAGTCATCAGCTCATTCTCCGGTGTAGCGTCTACAATAGCAAACAGCTCATCAAGCGTTTCACAGGCCATCAGCCGTTCAAACAGGCTCAGCTTGTGGCAGGGGCACTCACAGTCCTCGCCGGTGCATCCCTCAACACAGGTGTCAATATGAGCAGGCTTCTCCGGGTGCTCAGGCTCAATGGGAGCTGTATAAAGGGGGCAGCCTTCAGCATGAACGCCGTCCTGAGTACCGCAGGAGCACACGGGTTCAGAGGGAGCTTCGTACAGAGGACAATCCTCGGCATGAACGCCGTTCTGAGCACCGCAGGAGCACATAGGCTCGGAGGGAGCTTCGTACAGAGGACAATCCTCGGCATGAACGCCGTTCTGAGTACCGCAGGAGCACACAGGCTCAGAGGGAGCTTCGTACAGAGGACAGTCCTCGGCATGAACGCCATTTTCCGCACCGCAGGTGCAGGTAGACGTGTCAATCGCCGCCCCATCTTCTGCCGCAGGGATTTTATCTGCGTTATTTTCAACATTCTCCAGAGGTGTAGTAGTATTCAGTTCTGTTTTCTTCATCGTGCCGATGGAAAACTCACTGTCAGCGCCGGTGGTATCCGCGGAAGCCGCCAGCGTGCCCGGCAAGGCCATGCCGAGTATCAGGGCAAGGCTCAATACTAAGCCAATTGCCTTTTTATTTTTCATTTTGCTTCCTCCTTACGCTTCCGGCCAGCCCTTGGCATCCATGACGCCATCGCCGTTATTGGCAGCCTGAACGGCATTGGCGGTAACTTCTACCTTGACAGTGCTGTTCTGATAGATGTTACCCATAGTGTTGTCAAGTCTCACCGAAGCAAACAGCGGCTGTGTCACAGTATCGGGTTCCAGGGCGGCATTATAGTAGTAGTATCCATCCTCGCCCAGTGTCCAATCGGTCTCGTCGAAGTCGATCTTAATGAGGCCGGAGTCGGGCTCACCCTCTACGCCGTCAGGCAGAATGATTTCCTTCTCCACCTTGACACGGATATAGGCTGCGTTGGAGCCTGTGTTTTTGATTTCGACGATTTTGGTTACGTCTGTTCCGGGCATTACCCCGCTGACCCCATTCTCGGAGAATGGCGTTGTTTTTTCCTCATCGGCCCACTCCTGGAGCTCGATGGCGATTTCGCCCGACGTAATGACGTTGTGGGCGGTATCCTCGGCCGTAAAATATGCCAGCGTCCCATAGGCCAATAGGGACAAGCACATCACAATTACGGCTCCTGCAAGCAGTCTTCTTTTCATTGGCTTCACCTCTTTTTGGATTTTTCATTTATATCATCTGCCCTGCGCCCCGAAGGACGCAGAGCAGATTTGTTTAGAGCATGGGTTGTTTAGTTAAGCAACCCAAGGATTGAAGTTGGCGCCAAAGGCAGCGGTCACAGCATCAGCAGCATTGTCGAAGCCGGCAGCCTGAACAGCAACGGCGTAGACAGGGCACTTTGCAGAACCATCGAAACCTTCGATAACAGTTTCATTACCATCACGCTTGATGACGAACTGGCCCTGATCGTTCATGTCCACATCCTTGTCCAGATAAACGCCGGACACGAACTGTTCGGTGGTCTCACCAGCAGCCAGAGTCTGATAGTAGTCAGCGTAGTAAACGTTGTAATTTACACCGTCAATGGTGGTCTCAAAGTAGTTCCGACCGTTGTGTTCAGCAGTAGCCTCGGAATCCCACAGCCACTGGTTGTTGTGAGTGGTAGTACCGGCTTCATGGCCGAAGTTGAAGTGCAGGATATTCAGACTGGCATTAAAGCCCTCCTCAAGGCCATCATCCAGAGCGGAGGGGATGGCAAAGTAAGCACGAACCCAGGCATCGGACTTGGAGGTGTTTTTGATGGTAACCATCTTGTCGATGTAGTTCTCAGCAACGGGCTGGCCGAACTTATTCTTTTCGCCCTGAGCGGAGCCAACGATAGGCATCAGAACCTGATCCTGCTCAAAATTTTCCAGAGCGGTACCTTCCTTATTAACCTGCTGTTCGATCAGTTCGATTGCAACACCGCCAGCAGTGAATGTGTTGGTAGCTTCGTCAGTGTCGGTGAAGTAAGCCATGGTGCCGCCGATGATAGCGGTAGCTGCCAGAGCGACAACCAGACACATAGCTAAAATTTTTTTCTTCATGGTGTCTTTCTCCTCTATAAGTAGTGTTGGGTGGGATAGCCAGTCCGCACTTCACGGCGGCTATCTTGATGGAATCTATCACAGGTTAATTGCCGGAAGTGCCGGAAATGTTTGTCCATGCTTCATTGGCTGTGAAGCTCTCGGTCGCATTCTTGTTGAACTGAGATGCGTAGGCCGTCACGGCCAGGGTGGGGTAATTATCTGCGGTCAGACCGTTCATCATTTCTTTGGTCACGGTGCCCTTTACAGCAACCTGATCGTCTTTCAGAACACTGTAATCAGTACCCATGTCGGCAGTGTCAACAATGCGATAGTACACATTATTAACGCCATCCAAAGCAGTCCAGCCATCAGACATCTCGTAGGTCAGAAAGTCATCTAAGTTCTCGGACTTTTCCAACTTAACGAACAGATAGCACTTTTCGCTGCCTGTCGCGACGGTAACCTTGGGGTCTTTGCTGATAGTGTAGCCGGGAACCATCTTATAGTCCTCGCCAGTGGTTTCGACCAGAGTAATGTCGATGTCGCTGTCGGTGAATGTGTTGACCACTTCATCGGTGGTATCCGTCAGCCAGGCCATGGTGCCTCCAATGATACCGACAACAACCAGAGCCAGAGCCAAGAACAGTGCTAAGGTTTTCTTCTTCATGTCGTTTTCCTCCTTTCCTCGAGATTTGCTTGGGCAACACGCAATCAGGCGACTGCGGGCAGGGCTCTATATAATCGGCACAGCCGGTTATATTCCGTGAAACTTAGTTTGCAGGGAAAGCAGCCCATGCTGCATCAGCGGTCTCAAAACCGTCAGCCTGGATAGCGTAGGCATTCACGGTGATTGTCATATCGTTGATTGTTGCAAGCTGCTCATTGGTGATCTCACCTGGAACGGTAATGCTGTCAAAGAGAGCGTCAAGTGCAGCATCTCCGTCAGCAGCAGAAACGGCCTCCTTATACCAGAACTCATAAGTACAGGTATTGGCAGAGTCGTCCTCAACATTGCCCTTATAGAGCCAGTTGGTGCTGTCATAGCCATTAAAGATTTCCAGCATATTGGTTTCACCGTCAAAGATAGCAGCCAGTTCAGCAGATTTGCTGAAAGTAACAGTCATGCGAACATAAGATGCCTCACTGTTGTTAAGCACGGTCACCATAGGGTCTTTTGCGTAGGTATGTCCAGGAATCAGCTTGTAGCTGTTGGCCTGTACACGGTCGGCTCTATCGACAAGAGAGCCATCTGTGTTTGCCTTGGCTTCGTCCAGCTTTATAGCGACGGAGCCCACAGTGAATGTGTTAACGACCTCATCGGTAGAGGTCAGGTACGCCATGGTGCCGAAGATTGTTGCGGTTACGAGCAGTACCGCAGCCATCACCAGACCAAGGACTTTGGGTTTGGTCTTCATGGGTTTTTCCTCCTTTAATTGGGTGTAATTTATATTGGGAGCCTTGTGGCATTACCCACTGAAACAAGGTGCCTGCAATCAGCTCAGGCGCAATCGGCGGATTACTCTTTCTCTTTGAGATATCTGCCCTTTTTCTTTGACTTTTTTTCCTCGTCCTTGCTGAACAAGTCCGGCAGGAACATCAGAAGCATGAGGACAGCTCCTGCGGAAATCGCTACATACATTCCCGGAGGATTCTGAATATAGTTGGCCAGATAGCCCAGTCTCGGAATGGTGAATACCGGAGTGCCGACTACATTCTTATAGTGAACCAGACTGCCATCCTCCGCTTCATTGGCGTCTCCCTTGGTGCGGAAGCGCAGGACGGAGGAATCTGTCTCGTCGGGTACAAGCTCCACAATGCGATGAGTGGCTATAGTGTCCTCGTCCAGCATAAAGGTGATAACGTCACCGGGCTGGAGTTCTCTATAATCTGCTTTCTTCACATAAATCAAAGAACCTACATGATAGGTTGGCTCCATGGAGCCGGACAGTACCGTGAATACCTGAAATCCAATCAGTCGAACACCGACCAAGGCAATTGCCAGAAGCACAGCAAGAGCCACAATGATATTTGTGATAATATTCCAAAGCTTTTTTGCGGTTTTTCCCATATCGTTCTTTCCTGTCTAACAGCGCCAGGCGCACTGTCTTTACAATCGTTTTTATTTGCCGGAATCATTCTCCGGCTCCGTATTTTTCATTTGAGCGCAGATGGTGTTATAGGTCATTCTGAATACCCGGTCTTCTGTTTCAGCGTCGTCCGATAATTCACCGTTCAGTACCTGAATGGCGAACAAGTTCCAAAGGACAAGCAAAGCGTACAGGCAATGTATCGCATCTTCCTCGCAATCAAACAGACAGATAGTTTTTTCCGTGAACAAATCCAGCTGCTCCTTATACGCTTCCTGCGCATACTTTTCAAAATTAGGGGAATGGTAGTAGTACATGAAAAAGTGGCAGACGTCCGGCGTATCCAAAAGGTATCTCCACACCGTATGAAAGATAAGACCGTAGCGTTCTCTTATTCCCAGTAAAGCCGCCTGCTCCTGTACCAGTTTAATACGCTGTATCACATGGCGCATGAACCTGTCGTTTTCAAAAAGGTACGCCTGCACCAGCAGGTCTTCCTTATCTTTGAAATACTGATAGATGTAAGCATCGTTCACCTCGGCATCTACGTTGATACATCGGGTGCCGGCATCCTTCGTCCCATATTTGGCAACTGCCCGCACGATATTTTTTAATAGCGCTTGTCGTTTGTCATCTACCATTATCCAACACCGCCCTTTCCGCTTTTGGGTATTTGCTACATGAATTAAAAATTAGCCGTTTCCGGCTAATTTTCAGCAGCTCCCCTTTCGCAGAGTAGGCCACTCACCGACATTTTAGCTACGGAACGTCTCGTTTTCAGGGAAGTAAGCTGTATAGCACAAAGTGAAAAAGCCTCAGAAACCAGCGTTTTCGCAGAGTAGGCCAATCTGTCAAGAATGAGCTTAGAAGCCGTAACACGCTTGTGCTTTCTCGTTTTCTCAAGCGTAAAGACACATAAGTTCGACTGCTGAAAATCAAAATCCTACCATGACCAGCTTGTTCATGTTATCCCGCTTCAGCTCCATGGATGAGTGTACATATCGATCAAGGGTAATGGTCGTATTGGCGTGGCCGAGAATTTCACTCAGGGATTTGATTTCAAAGCCAACCTCCACACATCGGGTGGCGAAGGTGTGTCGGAGCGTGTGGAAATGAACGCCTTCCAAACCGCAGCCAACTGTGTACTTCTCCATTCGGTATTGAAGCGTTCTTGGCTCCATATAATCGGATGTTCCGGTCAAAATAAAAGCAGTTGGACTTTGGGGGTTCATCTTTACACAAAGCTCGGCTGCATAATCGCTGATAGGGATTGTCCGGTTGGAGGTATCGCTCTTGGGACTTCCAATTACAATTTTTGTCTTAGCTTCCCGATCCAGATTCATGTCCTTCAGCCGCTGCATTGTAGATGAAATTTTGATGGTGTTGTCCCGAAGTGAAATGTTTTCCCAGCGCAGAGCACACAACTCACCGATCCGTATGCCGGTGAGCAGTGCAAGCAGAATACCAAATTTACACGCATCCATATCGTCCAGCAGAAACCGGGCGAATTTTGTCTGCTCCTCCCGTGTGAGAACACGCATCTCTTTTTTACTCTCTTTGGGATAGCTGATGTCCACTATAGGAAAGGTTCCCGGGAAGCGCTTGGCAGTGTAATTTAAGATGGAGTGGAGCACTACCAAAATGTCTTTCACCGTCTTGGGTGAAAGTTCTTCCTCAAACAGCAGTTCATTTGAAAACTGCTCTACCAGTGCATCATTGAATGCCAGAGGAAAACAGACGCCGAGCCGTGGCTTGATATGCTTTTCCAGCATAGTCCGGTACTTAACACAGGTGGATTCCTTGAAGCGGTTTTTTCCGGATTCAAACCACTCGTCACAGAAAAAAGCGAATCGATGCCTTGAGCTGGAGGTTGGAACAGGCTTCCCGATGACCAGTGCAGCCTTTGCCAGAGTAACCTTTTCCTTGGCCTCTTTGTAGGTCTTGCCATAGCAAAATCCGTATTTAATCTTGCCGGAGAGTTCATAACCCTTGATGTAGCGGGCTTCCCATCGTCCGTCCTTCCGTTTGAAAATATTTTCGCCTTTTGCCATTTTGATCGTTCCTCCTATTGATAAGTTATTTGAAAGTAGTTGAGCTGACTGCGGATTTGACTGCGTTGACAGGTCAATCCGCTGCTCAACTCATAGCATACCCCCAATGTTGAAAAAATGGCGGTTCCCCACAATAAAAAAAGCATATTTTTTCCTCGTACTACTTGATTTCTTCAGGCAAACAAGGTATAATTGTCCATGTCTAAATGGGTATAAATCTGCCGCAGAGTGGCCTACTCTGCGAAAAAAACGCTCGGAATGAGAACGTACACTTGGCAAGCAATGCCTGTGTTTATACAAACTTGATAAAAACGGGAGGTTTCCGCTGTGCGGAAACCTCCCGTTCTTGCTTGTTGGGGCACATCTCCAGCCCCCTTTAATCGAACACTCCATGTTCAACTGCCTACCGTTCCGGCGCTATTTTCCTGCTGACGCTCTCTGGATTTCTCCTGCTCCGGTTCATCCATTCGTAACAGCAGTTCGGCATTCAGCTCCGCCAGACGTACGGATTTTTGCCGCAGCTCATTCTCCTGCGTGAATGGCTTAATCACCTCCGCTTTTGCTGTCTCCATCTTGGCATAGATTTGGGGCAGATTGCCATGGGCATCCTTTCCCAGAGAAATTCAGCGGGACATCTGCAAGCCACAGTATGTCTCGATAGACACCGGTTCCATAAAGTTCTCATATAACCCACTGATAAGGACTGCAAATTCATCATATCCACCACATAGATAAGACTAAACAAATTCTTCAGGATTTTTCCGCCTTTTATGTGTCTGTAAGGTTATAGCTGTCCTTGTTGGATGACAGGTTGACGAAAGAGAGCCGGGACCGGATGGATGAATCGAAGTAGTTCAGGAAATCGCACCAACTGTCAATGATTGTGGTTTTATCTCTATTCTGTTTGAGCAGGTAATTTATGTCCTGAAGCTGAATGTTTTTTGCAGTAGTTCTCCGTTACCCGGTAGATGTCCGTTCGGGAACATCCGACGGAATGGAATACTGCCCTGTGAGGATTTGTGTCTTTTGTCTTATCTTTCAGCATTGGCGATAGCAGCGTTAATCTGCTTTTGGTCACTTTTGTGAGCTTTTTTGTCTGAGACAACAGGTTTTAAGTGTTGAAGATACTGCGGGTCAGAGACTCGGTCTTGAACAGCGTGAATCACAGTAATCACGAGGGTCAGGAGAACATCAACTGCGCTATTGAAAAAATCCATACAGTAGTTGCCGGAGCATATGGGAGTTTAAAGAAAATGGTTCTCCGAATTGCAAAAGCCGGAACGAAAACCGCTTATGCAGCTTCCGATTCCGGCTTTTTCTTTCAAATTTTGATGGTTGTTCTTCTTACCTACTATGCAAAGTGCGTCGGTATCTTGTGTCTGCCATCTCATTACCACGCCCCTTCTGTCTTGATTTTAATTTACGAAAACCACACTGTTTAGGCAGTTTGTTAAACCTTTGATACATCTACCTCGTAAACATCACTGGCTTCATCCGCTTTGGGTTTTAAATATGTGGAGATAAACTTCTCAATATCAAAGACATCTTTGGGGTTGGCATCGGACAGATACTTGTAGTTTTTGGCCTCTCAACGGAGAATTTTCGGGAACAAAAAGCCCTGACACCTCTCGGATTTTAATTCACAGGTGGAAACGCCGTCTCGCCTCTTCACGAAGAGATGGGACCAGACGTACAATTATAATGGGTATTGAAAAGCCAAGGCATACCGCCAGCACAATCAATGACCAGCCTGGATTCCAATGCGTAGAAAAATAAAAGTCAAGTATAAACTCCGTTGCCATACTCATAAGACCGGTTCCTACAAGGCAGATAACTATGGACATAAGCACAGAACGGCGGCCGCCACGCATCAGATAACATATAATAAGAGTGATGACAGCAACAGCCGCAATAAGCGGCAGAGCAAGACCCAGATACCAGTCCATACCGCTTGAAGCCACAGCTATCAGCAACACATAAAGCGCAACTGCTCCTATATCAATGGCAAGCTTTGCCAGATTCGACATACCCCTCCATAGAAGTGGAGGTACAAGCCATATCCACAGCATTGCCGAAGCTCCGGCAGCATAAAGCCACCATCTGATTTCGGGTCTTAAAGCTAAATTCAAAAGTCCGCAGCATATGGCAACTGAGGCAAACATCACGCTCAAAAGCAAGGCAAGTTCTCTCTTTGAGACAGGTTTAATACGCTCCTGCCTCTGGGGGAAAAATGGCAGCTCCGGTTCTCTCTCCACTTCGTTTGGATTTATAACGAGTGTGCCGCAGAGAGGACAGCGCTTCAAGTCTTTTCCCAACTCCACGCCGCAGTTAACACAGTATGACATTTATTTCTCTCCTTCCGCCACATTAGGGCGCTGACGGTTGCTCTCAATATGAACGGGTATTCCGTCCTTCACAAGGAATCTGAAAAACTCCCGCTCTAAATTCGTCTCTTTCATTGTTCCTGAGAATGTGACTTCCATAATATTTCCGTAGCTCATGGACGCAAGGTGAGGTCTTGGAACGGTAGCCTGCCCCTGTATAACCTCCATATGCTCAATATATGGCTGCATTTCCTCCGGTACTTTGAATATTCCCGGATTTGTCATTATAGCCGAATATGGTCTTGTACCTTTAAGCTTGTAGCTTATGGCCATAACGGGATTTTTGAGAATTCTCGGCATAATTTTCAGAAACTTATTGTTCTGAAAACGAACGTTTCTGCTGAATGCTGCCCGCATTTCATTGGGGCTGCAATGAATTCTCATATAGTGATGCACAAGGCCGACCACTTCCTCGAAACTGTAATCTCCCAGTGACGGATCTATCCATGGCTGAACCGTGAGTATAAAGTTTCTCATGGTCTTTGTTGGAAAATAGCCCCTGAGATTTACAGGTACAGAAAGAGCAATCGGCTTTTCCTTTATAGGCCGCTCACGCCTCTGCTTTTCCATGAGCACATACATTAAAGCTCCGCAGAGATAGTCCGTTATAGATACTCCCATACTCTTTGCTCTGGCCTTTAGCTTGTCTACCGGCATAAAGCCCATGGTAACATTAAAGGTATAAAATCTCTCCGGTGTTCCTATATTCTGATAAGCCTTTCTCACGAGTGGCTGTGCCTTACAATGTTTTACTGCGTATTTGGAATAGGCATCTTCCCACTCCTCGGCAGTTGACTTTTCTTCTATATTCTGTATTCCGTTCCCGCAGGGAACATCCACTCCGATTTCTCTCAGATACTGAGCCAAGAGACAGCGCATAAAGCTGAGAGTTCCCGCACCGTCAGATATGGCGTGAAAGACCTCTAAGGAAATTCGCCTGTCGTAATAGTAAAAGCGAACCAGCCAGTTGTTGTCCTCATTAAATCTCACCGGTCTGCACGGTTCTGCCACATCTTCTTTAAGGAAAGGACCGGGCGCTTTGTTAGGCTCAAAATAGTACCAGAAAAAGCCCCTTCTTATTCTGCTTCTAAAACCGGGAAATCGAGGCATAACCTTGTCAATAGCCCTTTGCAGAGCATCCGGCTGTACTTTGTCCCGCATAACCGCAGAAAAGCGATATATTGCCGAATATTCCTCCCTTTGCAGTGAAGAATACATAACGCTGGCATTATCCATTTTATACCAGGACACTTTTCTGTCTGCCAAAGTCTCTCACCTCCCCTTTCTATCCAAAATAATATTTTAGCACTCATATTCTATTACCGCAAGGAAAAATATCCGTAAAAAATTCTTGCCAGAACTCCACGATATGTTATAATTATTGAAAAAAGCAGGGAGATGAAGCACAATGAGTAAAGGCAGATACCGCACAAAAAGAGGCACTCCGGAACCCAGACTTGACCCCGCCATGCGTGTTTTAAAAGCACTTCACAGTGCAAGTACGCCTGACGAGTTAACCGCAGATGAACTGGAAAAACAGCGGAGAAGTCAGGAAGTTTTAGGTAATTTGGTGGCTCCTATGGCAGGCATGGTATGGGAAAGTACGGATATAGACGGAATCCCTGCCGCATGGATGCGCCTTGAGCGTCCCCACAAAAAGAAACGGGCAATTCTGTACTGTCACGGCGGTGGCTACACCAGTGGAAATTTAGGATATTCCAAGGTGCTTGCCTCAAAGCTGACACAGCGCACAGGCTATGACGTTCTGGCTTTTGAGTATCGTCTTGCTCCTGAATTTCCCTATCCCGCCGCCCTTGACGACGGAGAAAAGGTTTGGGATTACCTGATGTACTTAGGCTACGGCGCAAGAGACATTGTAATAGCAGGTGACTCTGCCGGCGGCAATCTGGCTCTGGCATTATGTCACCGACTAAAGGCGAAAGGAAGAATACTTCCTGGGGCTATACTTTTAATGTCTCCCTGGACAGATATGACAGCCTCCGGTGTTTCCTACGAACAGCGTCAGGATTTCGACCCCATGTTAACTCTTGATTATATCAAGGCCGTCCGAAAAGCCTATGCAGGAGATAACGACCTTACTTCTCCAACACTCTCCCCTCTCTTCGGAGATTTTGAGGATTTCCCGCCTACTCTTATTCAGGTAGGTTCTCACGAAATTCTGTACTCTGACTCCGAACGGCTGAGAGACAGGATGTTAGAGGCCGGAGTTTCATGCAGCCTTGAAGTATGGGATGATATGTGGCATGTTTTCCAGATGTTTCCATTGAAAAAATCTTCATACGCTATGGATAGTATGGCTCATTTTCTGCTTGAAGAATTATAAAAATATTAAGCGGCAGTTACTTTAGCCAGAGGCTCTAAAGGATGTTTTTTGAAAAGATTGGGTGCAGCCCCTTTTAGGGGCTGCGCTCTTTCTTTTTATGCAGGTTTTAAGCTGTTTGTTCTGCTTTCGCTTCTGCAAGCAGTTTAGCGACTTCTTCCGCTGTCGGCAGATTGAAAAGTCCCACGGCTGTAAAATAAATATCTACCTGAACAAAGCAGT
>SAMEA104404097__coassemble_333_pt1 | contig 48393 bp, 39 predicted proteins | sample SAMEA104404097__metabat2_high_PE_037 | metagenome-assembled genome bin SAMEA104404097 (sample SAMEA104404097) | Balaenoptera acutorostrata | reverse complement strand
CGGTGATGAATTTGAAAAATACAAGTCTTTGTTACATTGAAAATAACGGGCAATACTTAATGCTCCACAGAACTAAGAAAAAGAATGACGAAAACGCCGGCAAATGGATAGGCGTGGGCGGTAAATTTGAGGAAGGCGAAAGTCCCGAAGAATGTATGCTCAGAGAGGTTTACGAGGAAACCGGCCTCAAACTAAACTCATGGCGCTTTAGGGGTATAGTCACCTTTTCCTATTCCACATGGGAAACAGAATATATGCACCTTTTTACCTCCGACAGCTTTTCCGGCGAAATGCAGGATTGCAACGAGGGTGAATTAAGGTGGATTGACAAAAACGAGGTTTTAAACCTGCCTATCTGGGAGGGCGACAGAGTGTTTCTAAAACTATTAAACACCGACTGTCCTTTCTTCTCTTTAAAACTCCGCTACGACGATAACGGCAATCTCCATAAAGTTGTTTTGGACGGAAAAGAAATTGAATTTTAAAAGTAACCGCCACGGAAAATCTCCGTGGCGGTATTCTTTTAGTATTCTGAAAGTCTTTTTATCTAAGGTCTATGTATAATGCGTCAACACACGGTATAGTAATATTTGCACCCTGAACTGAAGTGTATGATAGCAGGCCATCGCACAGGCCGTATACCGTTACATTGTCATCTTCAAGCAGACGCCCCTCTCCTTCCGGTCGCATATAGAAATAGGATGCGTCTCGCAACGCATCCTATTATAGCAGATGTTTTTTCTGTTTTTTTACTCTATGCCAAGTACCTTGTAGTCCTGATCTTCAACAGCCTTTTTGAGAACATCATCGCTGACATTTTCAAAAGTTACAACTGCGGTACCTGCGGTGTGGCTGACCTCTGCGCTCTTTACGCCTTCAACAGCTTCAAGAGCCTTCTTAACTCTGGCCTCGCAGTGGCCGCACATCATACCTTCGATTTTCATAGTTTTTACCATAAGATTTTCCTCCTTATTTTCTGCCGCCTCTATGGGGCAGGCACATTCATTTACGCCGCTTTCGCAGCATTCACATTCGGTATTCTGGGGTATTGCTTTTTCTTTATGCTTTAAAGGCTTATCTTTTGAACTGTCGTGCATATTGAAAAGGTTAAGCCTGAGAGCGTTTGTCACAACGCAGAAACTGGAAAGGCTCATTGCCGCAGCGCCAAGCATGGGGTTAAGGGTTATGCCAAGACCCACAAGTGCGCCCGCTGCAACAGGAATTCCGATTGTATTATAGAAGAACGCCCAGAAAAGGTTTTCGTGTATATTTCTAAGCGTTGCTCTGCTGAGGCGTATAGCAGCCGGTACATCTTTAAGGCTGCTGTTCATCAAAACAACATCGGCAGCATCTACCGCAATATCTGCGCCTGCGCCTATTGCAATGCCTATATCGGCTCTCGTAAGTGCAGGAGCGTCGTTTATACCGTCGCCAACCATTGCGACCTTGCCGTATTTACTAAGCTCTCTAACGGCGCTCTCTTTGCCGTCAGGCAAAACGCCTGCAATAACTTCATCAACTCCGGCCTGTCTGCCTATGGCTTCAGCTGTGCGCTGATTATCTCCGGTGAGCATAACAACCTTTATGCCCATCTTTTTAAGCTCTTCAACAGCCTGCGGGCTATCAGGCTTAATGGTATCAGCAACAGCAATCAGCCCCATAAAACGGTTTGAGCCTGCGAAAAACAGAGGAGTTTTTCCCGCAGCTGCCAGTGCTTCCGCTTTCTTTACAACAGTCTCGGGAAGATTTACTCTGGTTTTAATAAAGCTCATGTTTCCGCCGTAAATGGTTTCACCGTCTAAAACTGCGCTGAGACCGTTTCCGGGTAAAGCCTTAAAGTCGCTAACCTCACGGAATTCCATATTAAGCTCATGGGCTTTGCTCATAACTGCGCTTGCAAGAGGATGTTCGCTCTTGCTTTCAAGAGATGCGGCAAATGTCAAAAGCTCATTGTCATTTATTCCCTCTGCGGGAATAACGTCAGTAACAACAGGTGTTCCTGCGGTAATGGTGCCTGTTTTATCAAGGGCAACCACGGAAATTCTGCCTGTTTCTTCCAATGCAGCGGCTGTTTTAAACAGAACACCCTGCTTTGCGCCAACGCCGCTGCCAACCATGATAGCAACAGGTGTTGCAAGACCTAAAGCGCAGGGGCAGGATATAACAAGAACGGAAATTCCTCTTGCCAGCGCATAGCCTATACTCTGGCCTGCAATCAGCCATCCAATAATGGTTATAACCGCAATAGAAATAACGGTAGGCACAAAAATGCCTGAAACCTTATCAGCAATCTTGGCGATAGGTGCTTTTGTGGCTGCTGCATCACTGACCATTTTTATAATCTGGCTCAGTGTGGTGTCCTCACCTACTCTGGTAGCCTCGCAGCGTATAAAGCCCGCCTGATTGACTGTTGCGGCTGAAACGCTGTCACCCACAGTCTTATCAACAGGAATACTCTCACCAGTTAATGCAGACTCGTCAAAAGCACTGCTGCCCTCTATTATGACACCGTCAACAGGCACATTTTCACCCGGTCGGACCACAAAAATATCGCCTTTCTGCACCTGTTCAATAGGAACAGTCTGCTCCTCACCGTCAACTATAATGTTAGCAGTTTTAGGTGCCATCTTCATCAGGCCTTTAAGTGCATCTGTGGTTTTGCCCTTGGAACGGGCTTCTAACATCTTACCAACTGTGATAAGAGTTAAAATCATTGCGGATGACTCAAAGTAAAACTCATGTATCCAATGGGCTGCCGCCTCTGTGCCTCCGGAAATCTGGGTTGCACTCATTGCAAACAGAGCGTAGGTGCTGTAAATAAATCCTGCACCTGAACCCAACGCAACCAGAGTATCCATGTTAGGCGCTTTATGAATAAGGCCTTTAAAACCACTTATGAAGAACTTCTGGTTAATTACCATTACGATAACTGTCAGAATAAGTTCAGCAAGACCAATTGCAACAGGGTTTTCAGCTAAAAATTTAGGCAGCGGCCAGCCCCACATGGTATGTCCCATGGAAATATACATAAGAACCATAAGAAATCCAAGAGATGTGAATAGGCGCTTTTTAAGAACGGGTGTATCTCTATCTTTTAGCGCATCCTCAGGGTCTGCCTGTGTGGTTTTCTCTGCCCCCTTTATAGAAGCACCGTAGCCTGCATTCTGAACAGCGGTAATAACTTCACTATCGCTTATATTTCCCTCAACGCCCATTGAATTAGTGAGCAGGCTCACGGAACATGAAGTAACTCCGGGTAATCCAGATACCGCTTTTTCAACTCTGGCTGAACAGGCGGCACAGCTCATACCGGTAACTGTGTATTGTTTCATCTTAACCTCCTTTAAAGTTAATGGTATTTAATATTTTATTTCATAAATTTCTGTATTGTCTGGAGCAGTTCATCAATAGTTTCATCTTTTCCTGCTCTAATATCATTGACAACACAGGTTTTTATATGACTGCTTAAAAGCTCACGGCTGAAACCATTAAGAGCAGAATTTGCAGCGGCAACCTGTGCTAATATATCCGGACAGTATGCGTTTTTATCGAGCATACCCTTTATTCCTCTTATCTGACCCTCAATACGGTTTAATCTGTTTACAAGACTTTTATACTCCTCGGGACTACGAACTTTTTTTCTTTCACAGCAGCAAAATTCGTCCATACTCAACCCTCCTTTTCAGCTGCATTATATACTCCCTGGGGGTATATGTCAATATGGTATTTCTAATCAATTCAAGATGATAAATTTATTGAAAATGCAGATAAATTCAAATGAAAGTATCTGCACTAATATTAAAGATATTAAATTAAGGAGTGAGGAAAGTTGCTTTATCTATAATCCCGAACAATAGTTTTAGAACACAAATTCCATGCATAAATTACCTTCAATGATATGCTCAGAAAAAAGATATATTAAAAAATTCTTCGATCAAGAAGTGAATGAATGAGTACAAATGAGGTATAATATGGAACTTTGTCACAACAAAATATAAATCTCAAATGCAACTTTCGAATATACAGACTTACCAAGCTCGTGGTAGAATGACGGTAAAATTATGGCTCACGCAGATTTTCCAACCGGTTTATGCACGATAGCTGAGAAATTAGAAAACGATATAACTAAACAAAAAGATGAATCCGGCTGAACCTGTATTATTTCATATGCCGCCTTAGACATTGGAGAAATGAGCTATCGAAATTTCAGTGACAGTACAGCAGTAATCGGAATTAAAATTTGTGATGACAGAAAACAAAATCAGGGTTTAGGTAAACAAATTTTGAGTTTATTTATAAATGCACAGTTTTCGGAATACAACTATAAAAAAATCAAGTTAAATACTAACTTGAATAACCTACGACCACAGCACGTTTATGAGGAATTAGGGTTTCGAAAAACAAGAGTAGAAATTGACAGCTGGAAAGATCAATTTGGCCGGCTTCAATCAAGTGTTTTCTATGAACTTCTTCCCTGTAACTTCAAATCCTATATATAAATTATACAGCAAGTATCATTTATAGGATTCAAAGTTGCTTATTAACATTTGCATTCGTCCATACCTTTAAATCTATCGTCTTTTGTTATGCAAAAGTCACTTTTCAGTGTCTTAAACGACTTAAAAGCAAAAAATTGAGCGTATCAAAATTCGATACGCTCAATTTCTGTTTTCAAACATCACAAATCATGCGACATTCTTAAATTTAATTTCAGTCCTCAAACCAGTTGATGACGTGGCGGGGGCAGACGTCAGCGCAGTGACCACATTTAACACACTTATTATGGTCAACAACAGGAAGGTTATCAACCATAGTAATAGCGTCAGCAGGGCACTCACGCACACACTTCTGGCAGGCTATGCAGCCGAAGTCACAAATTTTAAGAACCTTAGCGCCCTTATCCTTGTTAGAGCAAGCAGTAATAACCTTCTGGCTTTCAGGAATAAGTTTAATAATGTCCTTGGGACAAACTTCAGCACATGCACCACAACCAACACACTTGGAACGGTCGACTTTAGCAATACCGTCAACAATGTGCATTGCATCAAAATTGCAAACTCTTGTGCAGTTACCCATACCAATGCAAGCAAAGGTACAAGTCTTATTGCTCTTACCACCGAAGATCATAGCTGCACGGCAGTCGATAGGACCAGAGTAGTTGAAACGCTTCTCAGCGTGACCTTCGGAACCGGAGCACATAACCATGGCGACTTTCTTCTCGGAAGCACCGGCAGAAACACCCATGATTTTTGCAACTTTCTCAGCAGTTTCAGCACCACCGGCAACGCAGCGGTCAGGAGGAGCTTCGCCTTTTGCAACAGCAGCTGCATAACCATCACAGCCGGGGTAACCACAACCGCCGCAGTTTGCGCCGGCGAGGCATTCTCTGATTGCTTCCTGCTTAGGATCAACGTCAACATGGAAGATCTGAGCTGCAAAAGCCAGAATAGCTCCGAACAGAGCACCGAGGGCACCGAGGACTAACATAGCATAGACAATTAACATATCGGTAAGCCCTCCTTAAGAGAATATCTGCATACCGCTGAAGCCCATGAAGGCCAGAGCAAGTAAACCGGCAGAAACAAGACAAATGGGGAATCCCTTGAAGCACTCGGGGTACTCAGCGGTGTAGTCAACACGCTCACGAACGCTTGCGAACAGAACGATAGCGAGCATAAATCCAAGACCACCGGTGATACCGTAAACAACGGACTCGATGAAGTTGTAGTTGTTCTGAACGTTGAGAAGAACAACACCGAGAACAGCGCAGTTAGTGGTTATAAGGGGGAGGTAAATACCGAGAGCAGAGTACAGGGAAGGAATGGACTTTTTAAGGAACATTTCAACGAACTGAACCAGAGCGGCAATTACCAGGATAAAGGTAAGGGTCTGAAGGAATTTCAGGTTAAGGGCCATCAGAACGTATTCATTTATAACCCAGCAGATTGCGGAAGCAAGACCCATAACGAATACAACCGCAAGACCCATACCGGTAGCAGTCTCTACCTTGCTGGAACAGCCAAGGAAGGGGCAGCAACCAAGGAACTGAGAGAAAATAAAGTTGTTAATAAGGATAGCGCCTAAGGAGATGGAAATAATATTAGTAAACATTATCTTTCTTCCTCCTTTTCAGCGGCAGCAGCCGCAAGCTCTTTCTTTTCTTTTTTCTTTTTTGACTTGGTAAGTGCATACTGCATAACTGCAATAAGAACACCAAGAGTCAGGAAGCCGCCAAAAGGCAGAGACAGGATGGATGCACCGAAATCAGCAGGGAAAAGCTGAATACCGGCACCAGTACCGTCAAGAGTGAAACGGAAGCCATTGGCGATGTCTATAAGACCGCCGCCGAACTTACCGCTGCCCAGAAGTTCTCTGACAACACACATGATAATCAAAACCAAGGTGTAACCAAGACCCTGGAATATGCCGTCGAAGAAGGATGCGCCGACAGTGTTCTTCTGACAGAAAGCTTCTGCTCTACCAATGATGATGCAGTTAACAACGATCAGAGGAATGAAAACACCCAGTGCGGAGCTAAGGGCAGGAATGAAGGCCTGCAGAAGCAGGTCAACGATGGTAACGAAACCTGCAATGATAACAACGAAGATTGCAAGACGGATTTCGTTAGGAATGATCTTACGAATTGCGGAAATCGCAACGTTACAACAAGTGAGAATGATTAAAACGGAAAGACCCATGCCCACGCCATTGAAGAGGGTGGTGGTGATAGCCATGGTCGCACACATACCGATGAGCTGTACCAAAACGGGGTTATTGGTGATCAGGCCTTCCTTAAACTGTTTCTTAATATTCATATAGCCTTACCTCCTTAACCCAAAGACATAACGGCTTTGATTGCCGTTCCGGTAGCGTTAGCAACAGAACGTGAAGTGATGGTAGCACCGGCCAAAGCGTCGATATTGCCGCCTGCCTTGGTGATAGCAACATTCTCATCCTCGCCAACGAACTGGGCACGCCAGTTAACACCTATCTCAGAAGTGCTTGCGGCGTTTGCACCAAGACCTGCGGTCTCAGCGTGGGAGATGATGGAGATACCGGTGCACTTGTTATCATTGTCAACACCAACAGCCATGGTGAGTTTGCTCTGAGCACCGGAGAAGGTGGTGGTTACAACGTAACCTGCACCGTTTGTGCATTTGTTAATGCTGTCGACAGTGGGGAATGCCTCTTTGTCGAACTCAACCTCTTCGTAACCATCAGACTCAAGGACAGCTGCATAAGCCTTTTCGGTTTTGATGCGCTGCTGCTCCTGAATACGGTCATAAGTAAGTTCATTGACAACACCCAGAACGCCAGCTACGATAGCGCAGACGAGGCACAGTATCAGGGTAAGTTTCAGGATTTTTTTCATCTTTTAGCCTCCTTTGCTGCTTTCTCTGCCCACTCAGCTTTCATTGCGGCAGTCTGAGCAGCTTTCTCAGCTTTAATGGCATTCTTCTCAGCCTTTTTCTGAGCCTTCTCAGCAGCAATATCCTCCTTGGATACGCCGAACTGATGACGGTGGAAGGCCTTATCGATAGCCCATGCGCAGAGGTTCATTATAAGGATAGCGTAGGAAACGCCCTCGGGGAAGCCTCCGAAGTAACGGATAAGCACGGTGATAATACCGCAGCCTACGCCGTAGAGCAGCTGACCGTTAAGAGTAACAGGGCTTGATGCGTAGTCGGTAGCCATGAAGAAAGCACCAAGCATCAGACCACCGGCAAGAACGTTGTACATCATCCACTCAACATTGGTGAAGCCCTCACGGCCGAAGAGTAAAGTGAGGAGAGCAACAGTACCGATGAAGGACACAGGAATACGCCAGGAGATAACCTTGCGAACGATAAGGTAGATACCACCTATCAGAAGAGCAAGAGCACTGATCTCACCGATGCATCCGGGGATCTTACCAATGAACAGGCTGCTGAAGCTGTAATACTCGGGCATAACGCCTGTATCATAGAGCTCAGCAAGAGGAGTTGCCATGGTGACACCATCCACAACACCGCTAAGGGAGTTAGGAACGATGTAACGACCCATGATAAGAGCGTAAGAAGCAAGCAGGAAAGCACGACCGGCAAGAGCAGGGTTCAGGAAGTTCTTACCAATGCCGCCGTAGAGCTGCTTAACAACAACGATTGCGAAGAATGAGCCTATCACAGGAACCCAAAGGGGTGTAGTGGGAGGCAGGGTGCAGGCGAGCAGAACACCTGTTACGCAGGCGGACAGGTCGCCGATAGTGTTGGTCTTCTTCATGAGCTTTCTGTATGCCCACTCGAAGAATACGGCAGACACAACAGAAACTGCAACTACCGCAAGGGGGTATGCGCCAAACTGCCATACAGCCACTGCAAGAGCAGGGAGCAGGGCAATAAGTACATCCAGCATGATACGCTGAGTATCATTATTGGTTCTAACCTGTGGCTGGAAGGCCACGTCTAAAACGATTCTCTCTTTATTCTCCATTATTTCTGAGCCTCCTTAGCTTCAGCCTCAGCCTTTGCCTTTTCGGCTGCAGCCTGAGCCTTTGCCTTCTCGACCTGAAGCATGACCTTGGTGGTCTTGAAAGCGTGAGTCAGCGGCATTCTGGCAGGGCAGTTGTAAGAGCAGCTGCCGCACTCAAAACAGTCTGTAATGTGATATTTTTCCATCATCTTGTAGTCGGCATTATGATAGTACATATACATAAATACAGGCTCCAGATTCATGGGGCAAACGGTAATGCACTTACCGCAGCGGATGCAGGTGGGTTTCTCCACATGCTTGTCCTCTTCCTCGGTGAAGAACAGGACACCGGCTGTACCTTTAACGGTGGGAGCTGCAAAGTTAGTAGCGCAGATACCCATCATAGGTCCGCCGAGAACGATCTTTCTGGGGGTCTTTACGAAACCGCCGCACTGCTCGGCCAGGTAATCAAAGGGAGTACCTATACGGGTAAGACCGTTAACAGGAGCCTGAATTGCGCTACCGCCAACAGTGACGATACGGTCAATAACAGGTTTACCTTCGTAGCATGCCTGATAGATGGCATAGGAAGTACGGGTGGACACAACGTTGCATCCAACGCCGGAGGGCAGACCGCCGGGCTTAACCTCACGGCCGGTAACTGCTTTGACCTGCATTTTCTCACCGCCCTGAGGGTACTTGACCTCTTCAGGAACGATCTCGATTCCGTACTTTACAGGATTGAGGGAATTGAGCAGGTTGATAGCATCCTGCTTGTTTTTCTCAATACCATAGTAGGCCTTGTCTACGCAGCTGGCTATTCTTACAAGCTCTATACCCTTTAACAGCTGTTCAGGATAATTGAGCATAGTAAGATGGTCGCCGTTAAGGTATGGCTCGCATTCTGCACCGTTGATAATAAGCTTATCGACCTTGCCGATACCGCCTCTTATCTTAAATGCGGTGGGGAACATTGCGCCGCCCATACCGACAACGCCGGCTTCACGGATGCGCTCAAGGATAGCGTCAGGATTTTTGAGTTGCTCGGGAGTCAGGGGAGCCATATCTTCGCAGGGAGTATCTTTGTAGTCGTTTTCGATGACTATTGACATAATCATGTCGCCCAGGGGATGGGGTCTGGGCTCAATAGCCACGACTCTACCGGATACGGATGCGTGGACAGGTGCTGACACGGGTGCGGGGTTTTCTCCGATCTTCTGACCCATTTTAACATAGTCGCCCACTTCTACCAGTGGCTTACAGGGGGCGCCGATATGCTGGATCAGCGGAATAATGACCTGCGGGGGCGGGGCAATTACAGTCATAGGGACCTCAGGAGCCTTCATGTAATTAGGATGAACTCCGCCTTTGAACGTATGGGACATAAACTTCACCTCATATTTATTCAGCTTGGATTATTTTCGCATTAAAGTTTATCACAAACTCGTCGAAAATGCTACACAAATTAGCACTTTTTCTATCTTTTTCACGACAACTTCTTAACAATCCTGTTATTTTTATAACATTGCAGTATTTATTTACATATTTTTACATTTTTCATTCTATTTTTCCATAGTTTAGACATTTTTATTTTACAGTTTATTCTTTCTTTAAGCGCTCTTGTGAATTTTTGGAAAATTTTGTTTCTAAAGTTCTAAATTATTTTCAAAAAGTTTCATAATTTTAATTGCATTTAATGCAAAAAGACAGAACCGCTTTAAACAGGCTCTGTCTTTTGTGCAAATTATTTAATTTCGGCTGCAATCGCATCTGCAAGAGCTTCCATTTCGGCAAGCTGGCTTTCCTTTGCAGAGGAGCGGAGAGTAATGTTTTCTCCTATAAACTCAGTATTCTTTAAGGGTGCAAGTATATCTCTCATAAGCTTTCCGCTGGTGGGTGCCCATGAGCCGTTTTCAAGTATTGCTATTTTTCTGCCCTGAAGATTATGGGCGACAATGTCTCTGAGCAGATTTTCCATGGTGACAAAGACGCCTGCGTTATAGGTAGTAGATGCAAAAATCAGGTGGCTGCATCTAAAGGCATCGGAAACTATGTAGCTTGCAGGAGTAACAGAAGTATCATACATTCTGACCTTTACGCCACGTTCCACCAGAAGCGTTGCCATAACATTGGCGGCATTTTCGGTGTGACCGTAAACAGAGGCGTATGCCAGCATTACGCTCTTTTCCTCAGGAGCGTAGCTGCTCCACAGCAGATACTTTTCCAGATACTTTTCAAAATCCTTACGCCATACAAAACCGTGGAGAGGGCAGACAAACTTAATATCCAGTGCAGCTATCTTTTTCAGCACTGCCTGAACCTGAGGGCCGTACTTACCAACGATATTGGTGTAGTATCTTCTGGCCTCGTTCAGATTTTCGTTTAAGAAGTCTGTCTCGTCTGCAAACAGGCGCCCGTTCAATGCGCCAAAGGTTCCGAAAGCATCAGCCGAGAACAAAATACCTTCGGTTTTATCATATGCCATCATAACCTCAGGCCAGTGAACCATAGGAGCCATAACAAAGCTCACTTCATGGCGGCCGAAGCTTATGCTCTCCCCTTCTTTAACCAGAATCATGTTCTCCTCAAAATTCATGTCAAAGAACTGAGCAAGCATTGTCTTGATTTTTGCGTTGCAGATTATCTTAACCCCGGGATAACGAAGTACAAGATCCTGAACGGTAGCAGCATGGTCAGGCTCCATATGGGTAATAACCAGATAGTCAAGAGTTCTGCCATTCAGAGCAAAGGCTACATTTTCAAAGAACGTCTGAGAAACAGCCTTGTCAACAGTATCGAAAAGGACAGTCTTTTCATCAAGCATCAAATAGGAGTTATAAGAAACGCCGTCCGGCACTCCGTACACACCCTCAAAGCAAACAAGACGGCGGTCATCACCGCCGACCCATACCAAATCCTCTAAAACCTTTCTTGTGCAGTGCATAATGTCTCCCTTCTGCCGCCGTAAAGCGGCTCAGAACTACAATATTACGGGTTTTCACAACCTCGTTTTAATTTAATTTATCTGTTAAAATTATATCCCTTGGTTTTTTGAGAAAGTGTTGCAGTTGCAACAACACAGTATTATAATTGTATATATACTGCAAATAAAGAAGGAAAATTTTATGACTGAAAATCCACTTTTCAAAGGCATAAGTCAGAACAGCTTACAGGCAATGTTCGATTGTTTCAAACCGGAGTTTCGTAACTTCAAAAAAGGAGACACAATTTTAGTATACTCTCAGGAACTGCAATATCTCTGTATGCTCATAAGCGGACGGGCTCACCTCTATTGCATGGACAGCGACGGAGAGTACACTCTTTTGGAACACTACGGGCAAAACGATGTTTTCGGCGAAGTATTCGCCATTCCCAATGCTGCTTTAGGATACGCAGTTGAGGCGGACAGCGACTGTCGGGTAATGTTCACCCGCTTTTCATGTATCTGCGGACGATGCCAGAATGCCTGCCAGCACCACACTCAGCTCACACAAAATCTTTTTGAGCTGTCGGCTAAGAAAGCCCAGACTCTGTCTCTGAGAATAAACATGATAAGCAAGAAAAGTCTCAGGCGAAAACTCAGCGCCTATTTTGAGTACATGTGTGAAAAGTGCTCCAGTAACAGCTTTGAGATTGAAAGTTCCCTGTCTCAGTTGGCAGGATACCTGTGTGCAGACAGAAGCAGCATGATGAGAGAACTTAAAAACATGTGTGACGAGGGACTTATAAAGCGAAACGGGAGAAAAATAAAAATAATAAATTTGAATTAACGGGAGGAAAAAGTTATGGCAGATAAAAAATTCTACGGCCCTGAGGGCAAACTCGAATCTGTGGAGCTTAACGAGGATCACGAAACAGCAAAGCTTTTTGATAAATTCAAAATAGGTAAGCTGGGCGTATATTACAGAGATACTTTTAAGTTGAAATTTCTGCCATATGATTTTATAGAACGTGCTTTCATCAGAATTCACGAAACCAACGCCCGCACCTGCTGTGCCTGCAACAAGTACAGATACTACACCCTTGAATTTGTACACGACGGAAAGGAATACTCAAATGTCATTTCCGAAAACGAAAAGCTTATGGATGATGCTCTTGAACTTATCCACCAGATGGCACCGCAGATTAAAATAGGTTTTGAAAAGAACGAATAAAAAATCCCCCAATCATGGGGGATTTTTTATATACCTATAAGTTTAAATATACCCGATACACAGGCGCAGATTATAAAACCGGCAGCAGTTGGAAGAAGTGCAGAAAGCACAGTCCACTTTAAGCTTCCGGTTTCTTTCTTTATGCTTAAAAGAGTTGTTGAACATGGCCAGTGGAAAAGTGAAAAAATCAAAAAACATAACGCCATTTCTATTCCCCAACCGTTTTGAAGCAGCAACGCTCTGATTTCTTCAAGTGTTCCCGGCTGAACAATACTGCTTCCTGCGCTGTATATCATTATTATAATAGGTAGGACTATCTCATTTGCAGGCAGCGCCAGAATGAATGCAAGCAAAATTACGCCGTCAATCCCCATAAACCGGCCAATAGGTTCAAGCGCTCCTGCCCATATATTTATTATACTCTCGCCGCCTATGGTTATATTGGCACAAAGATACAAAACAGCCCCGGCAGGAGCCGCAACCGCCGCCGCTCTGCCAAGCACAAACAGGGTTCTATCCAGAATTGAGCGAACAAGTACCTGCCCTATTCTGGGTTTTCTGTACGGCGGCATTTCCAGTATAAATGATGAAGACTCGCCTTTTAAAACAGTGGCAGATAGAAGCCTTGTGGATAAAAGGCTCAAAAAAACAGCAAGTACGATAAATAATGTAAGAAGAAGTGCAGAGGCAAGTGCTGAATATTTTCCGCAGCCTATGACGAAAAACATGGATATAACAGCTATAAGCATGGGAAAACGTCCGTTACATGGCACAAAACTGTTAGTAATGATAGCTAAAAGCCTTTCTCGGGGTGAATTGATTATTCTGCACCCTATCACTCCTGCCGCATTGCAACCAAAACCCATACACATTGTCAGTGCCTGTTTTCCGCATGCTCGGCACTTATGAAAGGCATTATCCAGATTATATGCCACTCTTGGCAAATATCCTGCATCTTCCAGAAGTGTAAAAAGAGGAAAAAATATTGCCATCGGCGGCAGCATCACAGATACTACCCATGCAAGCACTCTGTAAACTCCGTCAATCAGCAGTCCCGTAATAAAATCAGGCACTGAAAGAATGATAAACAGCTCCCTGAGCTTTTCCTCTAAACCGAACAAAAGTTTCGCAAGCATATCTGAGGGGTAGTTTGCCCCTACTATTGTAATATAAAAGGTAAGTGCCAAAAGCATAAGCATAACCGGATACCCTACAAGACGACCGGTAAGCACTTTATCAAAAGCTCTGTCTTTTTTCGTATATGTAGACTTATTGAATTTCACAACTTCTCCTGAAATTTTTTCGCTCTCTTTCACAAGAGCTTCCGCAAGCACATCCTGAATCTTCTCATTATCCAGTCCTGAATTTAAAAGCCGCTCCCGCTCAGATTCTGCTATTTTCAAAAGTTCACTGTCAGCATACAGACCGCCGTGGAGAAATATATCTATTTTTTCCAACAGTTCCTCTTCTCCCTCCAGAAGTCTAAGGCACAGCCAGCGTGGGCTGAGTTCATTTCTGCACAGCTTTTCCGCTTCATTCAGCATATGTTGGACTGAGTTTTCCACCTCGCATGGATATTTCAGCTCTTTTTCCGGTATTGCTGTCATTTCATCCAGTGCCTGCAAAATTTTCTTCCGGCAGCTTCTGTTTTTTGCCGTAATACCTATTACAGGCAGTCCGAGTTTTTCCGAAAGCTTAGGTATATCTATCTCTATACCTTTCTTTTTTGCCTCATCCATAAGATTAACACATACCAGAACTTTTCCACCCAGTTCCCTTGTCTGCAAAACTAAATTCAGGTTTCTTTCAATGCAGGTGGCATCGCACACCACTATGACAGTCTCAGCCCTGCCGAAGCATATAAAATCTCTGGCTATCTCCTCTTCCGGAGAGCGTGAGCTGAGAGAGTATGCCCCCGGAGTATCTACAAGCTCATATCGGCCATTTCCGCATATCCCTCTTGCGCTTGCAACAGTCTTACCCGGCCAGTTGCCCGTATGTTGGTGCATACCTGTAAGAGTATTAAAAACCGTACTTTTTCCCACATTAGGATTGCCTGCCAGTGCCACCACAACAGGTTTTTCAACGTTTCTATTCATGTTCCGCCTCCAAACCACCCGCTCTAAGGCGCACTCCCCTGCTGTCCTCATCTCTCAATGCAATAACTGCCCCTTTTATAAAATAAGCCGCCGGATCTCCGCCGGGGCTTCGGCCAGCACATTCAATCTCAGTCCCTGATATAATTCCTATATCCTGTAAGCGTCGGCGCATAGAACCGCTTGTTGTAATCTCTTCTACCACGCCTTTTTCTCCGGGTTTCAATTCGTTCAGCGTCATTTTACTGCCTCCTCCCAACCCAGTATATTTAACATATGGGCCATGTGTTATTGACTTATAGAGAATAAATTGTTAATATCAATTAAGATTAAATCCTGGAGGTTTGAATCATGTGCAAATTTAATCATTTTAATTTTAATGTTCTCGATATGGAGCGCAGTCTTAAATTTTACGATGAAGCTTTAGGTTTAAAGCCTGTAAGGGAAAAGGAAGGTCCCGACGGAAGTTATAAACTCATATTTGTAGGTGACGGAGAGTGTGATTTTACTCTGGAGCTTACACTTTTAAAGGATAGAACTCAGCCTTATGACTTAGGCGAGGGTGAATTCCACCTTGCATTTGCAGTTGATGACTTTGATGCTGCATACAAGAAGCATAAGGAGATGGGCTGTGTATGTCAGGAACCCGGCAAAATAAAAGCCTACTTCATAGAAGACCCTGATGGCTACTGGATAGAGATAGTGAGAAGTAAAAAGGCAAAAGCTGCCGAAAATCCCTCTGAGCCTATGGATTACCTTATAGTTGTTGACATGCAGAACGATTTTATAGACGGAGCACTGGGAAGCGCCGAGGCTCAGGCCATAGTTCCCAATGTTCTGGAGAAAATTAAGAACTTTGACGGTCGTGTCCTGTTTACCAGAGATACTCACGGTGAAAACTACATGGACACTCAGGAGGGCAGAAAGCTCCCGGTTCCCCACTGCATCAAAGGCACTGAGGGTTGGGAGATAAGAAAAGAGCTTGAAGATCTGAGAAAAGACCTTGCAATAGACAAGCCCACTTTCGGTTCCAGAGAGCTTGCAGAACTTATATATAACGAAAACGAGCTGCACCCAATAAAGAGTGTCGCTCTCATAGGGCTTTGCACTGACATATGCGTTATCTCTAACGCCATGCTTATAAAGGCTTTTCTTCCTGAAATGCCTGTAATAGTTGATGCCTCATGCTGCGCCGGTGTTACTCCTCAGAGTCATACCAATGCACTGGAAGCTATGAAAATGTGCCAGATAGAAGTTATAAATCAGTAAGGAGAAATATTTTGAAACTTATAATTGCATCTAATAACGCTCACAAATTAGTTGAGATAAAAGCCATTTTAGGCTCTGTCTTTGATGAAATTCTCTCCATGAAAGAGGCAGGAATAGAGCATGAAACCGTAGAGGACGGCAGTACATTCATGGAAAACGCCGAAAAGAAGGCAAGGGAGATTGCCCAGATTTCAGGCTGTCCCGCTCTTGCTGATGACAGCGGACTTTGCGTTGACGCACTAAACGGCGCACCCGGCATATTCTCCGCCCGCTTTTCCGGAACTCACGGAGATGACAAGGCAAACAACCGACTGCTTCTGCAAAAGCTGCAGGGTGTTGAAAACCGTTCCGCCCACTACACCTGTGCAATGGCTCTCATCTGGCCTGACGGTCGTGAAGTCAATGCCGAGGGTTATTTAAACGGAGAAATCGGTTTTGAAGAAAAAGGTCAAAACGGTTTCGGTTACGACCCTCTTTTCATAGTTTCAGGGCTGGGCAAAACAGCCGCTGAAATCAGCTCCGAAGAAAAGAACAGCATAAGCCACAGAGCAAATGCCTTAAAGGAACTGCTCAATAAGCTCTGATATAAAAAATCTGCCCCGTACAAAGGGCAGATTTTTGTTTTTTATTAACTTAACCAAGCTCTTCTGCTTCCTGCAACCACAGTGTAGAAACGGCATCTGATGGCATTTGCCAGTCACCTCTGGGTGAAAAGCTGATTGAGCCGACCTTGGGGCCGTCAGGCAGGCAGGAGCGTTTGAACTGTTGCATAAAGAAACGGCGCAGGAAAGTTTTGAGCCATTTCAAAATAATCTCTCTGCTGTATATGCCACGGAAAGCATACTCAGCAAGGTGGAAAACTCTTGCCGGACCCGCTCCGGTTTTAAGCATATGATAAAGGAAGAAGTCATGCAACTCATAAGGGCCTACAATATCCTCGGTTTTCTGGGTAATGTCTCCCGCCTCTCCCGGTATAAGCTCAGGAGAAATAGGGGTATCCAGAATATCTTTCAGCACCTCTGCCGCCTCCGGCAAATGCTTTGCTTCATATTCTATTACCGGTCTTAGCAGAGTTTTAGGTACCGAGGCATTAACTCCGTACATGGACATATGGTCTCCGTTATAGGTTGCCCAGCCGAGAGCAAGCTCGGACAGGTCGCCTGTTCCAACCACTATGCCACCGCATTTATTGGCTAAATCCATAAGAACCTGAGTACGCTCTCTGGCCTGAGCGTTTTCAAAGGTCACGTCCATATCGTCCTTTTCCTGACCTATATCCTGAAAATGGCAGAGAACAGATTTTGTAATATCCACAACCTTTAAATCAGTACAAAGAATTTCGCACAGTCTTTCCGCATTGCCCTTTGTTCTTTCGGTAGTGCCAAAGCATGGCATAGTGACTGCCAGAACGTCAGTCATAGGTCTGTTGAGCATTTTCATTGCTCTAACGGACACAAGCAGAGCAAGGGTACTGTCAAGGCCACCGGATATACCGATGACTGCCTTTTTGCTGTGGGTATGTTCAATTCTGCGCATAAGACCGTAGGACTGAATCTGCAAAATCTCTTCCGCTCTCAGTTCCAGTTCTTTCTTGTCATCGGGCACAAAAGGTTTTGGCATATAGTAACGGGTAAGCTCCGTATCTTTCACATGCTGAGAGAAATACACTCTGCGGCAGGGAGTTGTAACGGACTGGTCAAAGCTTGTGTTTCTGTGACGCTCGGCTTTGATTTTAAACAAATCTATCTCAGTTGAAATAAGCTCTTCATGGGAAAAAGGCTGTCTTTCAGCAAGCAGCTTTCCCTTTTCATATATCATGCTGTGACCGGAGAAAACCATGTCCTGAGTGGATTCTCCCCAGCCTGCATTTGAATAAATGTAGCCGCATACAAGTCTTGATGATGCGGAGGACACAAGTTTTTTCCTCACGTCAGCCTTTCCGATCAGCTCACTTGAGGCTGAAAGGTTTGCTATAATTGATGCGCCGTCAAGGCAGAGGTTTGTAGCCGGTGTTACAGGTGCCCAAAGATCCTCGCAGATTTCAACACCGAAGCTGAATGCGTACATCTCTTTTGAGCAGAAAATTATATTTCTTCCAAAAGCAACACACTCGCCGAAAAGCTCTATATTATCAGGGCCGTTATAATCCATGCCTGAAGTAAAACGGCGTTTCTCGGAAAACTCACGATAATTGGGAAGTGAGGACTTAGGGACTACGCCCAGAATGTGTCCGTCAAGAAGTACGGCGGCGCAGTTATAAAGCTTGTCCCCTACTCTGAGAGGCAGGCCAACTACAAGTATAGTATATTTACCTCTTGTGTAATCTCTCAGTTCTTTCAATGCAGCTCTTGCCGCATTAAGAATCACCTCGGAATAAAAGAGGTCACCGCAGCTGTATGAGGTGAGGTGCAGCTCAGGCAAAACCAGAATATTTGCACCTATATCTAGAGCTTTGTCATAGCTCTCCATTGCACTTTTAAGGTTAAAGCTCACATCCGCCACACGAACTGCCGGACTTGCTGATGCAGCTTTTATAAATCCGTATTTCAAAGAACCATTCCTCCTTGAATTTCTATTTACAATTAAAATGATAATACCCATTGTCGCCGCTGTCAATAAACTTTTGCGGTCTTATTGATTTTTCCCGCTTTGCTTGACAAGGGCAACTTGCTTAATTATTATATAGGTAAGTTTATTCAAAGTTTAAAATAAGGAGTTATTATGAAGAAAATACAAGGAGAGTCTAAACTCAGTTTCTTTGAGGCCACCAGTATAATAATCGGCCACGGAGTAGGCTCCGGCATACTTTCCGTTCCTTTTCTCGCCTCCCGCAACAGTTTTCGTGAAGTATTGTGGATAATCGTTTTCTGTTATCTGTTTAATCTGGTGCTTCACCTTATAATCGCAGAGCTTTCCTATAATAATGACGGCGCTCAGTTTATAGGATGTCTTGATGCTGAGCTTTTTTCAGGCAAGGTCAAAAAGGTTTTAACATGGCTTGCATTCGGAATGCTTGGTCTGTCGGTTATATTTAATGTAAGCGCTTTCCTTACCGGTGCCGCCGCCGTGTTCCGTTCATGGTTCGGTCTGCCTGACTGGGCAGGAATGTTAATCTTCTATGTGATTGGCGCAGGCGTTGTATTTATAGGCATGAAGCTTGTGGGTATATGCGAAAAAATCGCAGTTGGCTCTATGATTGGCGTTGTAGGTGTTCTTTTTGTTGCTACCTTAATGTCTGACATGAGTCCCCTGCCTACTGGCTGGCACGGTATAAATAACGCTCTGGCTCTATACAGCATGATAGCCTTTTCCCTCTCCGCTGTAATGTCCACCCCTCAGGTTGTAAAAGGTCTTGAGGGAGATGTGAAGAAAATCCGTGCTTCCATTGCCGCAGGTCTTGCCCTAAACGCTGGTCTTATACTTTTAATAACCACCATGACCCTGCTTGGTGCAGGAACTGCTATCAGTGAGGACGGCGCTCTTGTAGACCTTGCAAAGCATCTGGGCGGTTGGGTCAGCGTTATAGGTTATGTGTTCACCCTTTTAGCTCTTGCCACTTCTTTCTGGGCAAACACCCTCAATCTTCGTGATATAGTCCACGAGCAGACGAAATGGGGTCTTAAACTCAGTTGGCTCTGTGCCTCTATTCCCTGCCTTGCCATTGCGTTTTTCGGTCTGCAGAGCTTTGTAGGCTTCACCCGCTTTGCAAGTATTATTCAAGTTGTAACAGGTATAGGCATAATTGTTGCCTATAACCTTTCCAGAAAAAGAATGGGAACTTCTGAGCTTGTAGGCTCTTTAGGTACTCTTCCGTTTCAGATAATTGTAGCTCTCTGCACACTTCTTGCAAGTGTAGGTGCAATGCTACCTGTAAAATAATGAGGTGTGAAAATGAAAAAATCAGTTAAAATTGCAATTCCGGTTATAGGTTTAGGTGCGGCATTTTTCACCGAAGAAATGTATAGACAGGTTTTCTGCCGCAAAGGTTCAAAGCTGCTCACTATGTTGTCCCACTCAAAGGGTCACAATGACGCTTACTACGAATACAAAAAAGCCGCTATTGAGAAATTCGAGGAAATTCCTTGCGAAAAATACACAATACGCTCTGAGCGTGGTGAAAAACTCAGTGGTTTTTATTATCCCAACGGCTCAAACGGTAAGAAAATCGTGTTTATTATCCATGGCTACCGTTCCGAACATATTGACACTGCCTGCACATTCTATGACTACTACAAAAGCCGTGGCATAGATATGTTCTGCTGTGACCATACAGCTCACGGTGAAAGCGAGGGTCACTTCGTAGGTCTTGACTATTTTGAATCCCGTGACTGCCTGCGTTGGATTGAATATCTGAAAACAAAATTCGGTGACGATACAGAGATAATCCTTCACGGATTTTCTATGGGCGGCGCCACTGTATTGCAGATGAGCGGCAAATGCCCTGATAATGTAAAGTTCATTGTCTCTGATAGCGGTTATATGGATCCTGAGTGTTCAATCAAGCGTCAGTCCGGTATTATGTATCAGCCTCTCAGACTTATAAACAAGGTAGTAGCAGGCTATGATGTAAAAGATATTGATGTTACCGAAAGTCTTGCTCAGTCAACAAAGCCTATCCTTTTTGTACACGGTGAAGATGATAAGCTTGTTCCCTTTGAGTCTGGTCAGAATCTGTACAATATGTATACAGGTGAAAAGGACTGCCTGTTCGTCGAGGGTACAAGACATATCGAAACCATATACACACATCCTGATGAATACGCCCAGAAGCTTGACAGCTTCATAGAAAAATACATGTAAACTGCGAAATCGGCACGACAAAAGTCGTGCCGATTTTTTATAAGTAAATTTTCAAATCACTCGCTTACTGTCTTGTTGTTACCTGCAAACATACCGCAGAATGCAAGGAATACAATCAAAGCAATAAAGATTATAAGAGGCATAGTCCAGCTGGACTGAATATCGAAAATAAATCCTGTAACCATTGGGCCTAAGGCTGCAAAGAGGTAGCCTGCTGACTGAGACATACCGGACAGTTCAGAAGCTCTTGCAGGGTTGGGGCTTCTCAGAGATATAAAGGCGATTGAAAGGCTGATACTGCCGCCCATACCTATGGACATACAAATAACGGCTATGATAATTGCAATCTGTGACTGACCCAGAAGGAAGCACAGCATACCTGTTGCATAGACAGCACAGGTAACAAGCACCAGAATTCTCTGGTCTTTGAATTTATCGGAGAGAGTAGGAATAAGTAAAGTAGCAGGAATAGCCATAAGCTGGAACAGCAAAGCCATATTACTTGCAAAACTGTCGCTCATTCCCTTAGAAACTACAATGGTAGGCAGCCATGCCACCAGTGAATAGAACAGCAGTGACTGAGTTCCCATGTAAAGAGTTACCCACCAGGCAAGCTTGGATTTCCAAATAGAGTTGGTGCTTTTAATTTTCTTGGTGTTGCTGACAGCGGCCTGTTTTTTGGCTACCTGAGGAATCCATATCAGTATAGTAATAACGGTAAGAATGAACCATGAAGCAAGGGCATTTTTCCAACCTAAGTTCATGCCTTTAGCAAGAGGAACGCTGATTCCTGCGCCCACAGCGGCGAAAATGCACATACCGGAGGTGTAGATACTGGTAACAAGACCAACTTTCTCAGAAAAGTAGAGCTTAATAATAGCAGGAATAATGACGTTACCGATTGCGATACCGATACCAATAATTGCAGTCCCGATAAACAGTCCTGAAGCTCCGGTGTAGGAGCGGACTACTTCACCGGCAAGAATAAATAACAGGCCCAGCATCATAGTCTTTGCATGGCCGATTTTACCTGAAAGTCTTGCAACAAACGGGGACACAACTGCAAAAGCCACCAAAGGCAGAGTGGTGATAAAACCTGCGGCAGCATTGGTCAGTGCGTACTCTGACTGTATCATTTCCACAATAGAGCCAACCGCTGTAATCGGTGCTCGCAGGTTAAAAGAAATAAATAGAATTCCTAAAATAACAAGTAATGCGTCTCTCTTTTTCATAAATTCTCCTTTGTTTTTGTATGAGAGTAATTGATGGATACATAGCTGAAAGTCAAAGCTTTATGAATATAAACTGCGCATATATATGCAGTCTTGATACCATTACCCCCTAAAAGGAGATTTCTTGTACCATCAAAAAGCTTTTCCCAAAAGTTTTTGCATAAATCCATGTCAGAATAATTTCAGTTTAGTTTATTTTTTCGCTTTCTAAACATCCTATCATTCTACCTTAATTATATTTTATTGGCAAAAACTATTCAAGTATAAATTTAAACAGATTTTTTAGACTTTTTATCAATTATTTTTCATAAGCTCACAAGTTACTCTTATAATTTTTCTCGAAACGCTTTGAAATGTTTAAAAGCAAAAAAAGAGTACCCTCCAACAAGATACTCCCTCAACATATATTTAATGCAGACCTTAGCTCATTTTTGTATGGCTTTGCCTGAACATCAAGTCTCAACTTAAAATTTTCTGGAAATAAAAAAACACAAAGAACAAATGTTCTTTGTGTTTTTTGGTCCGAGTGACTGGAGTCGAACCAGCGGCCTCTTGAACCCCATTCAAGCGCGCTACCAACTGCGCTACACCCGGATTTTTTATTTTGTTTTGCGCTGTTCCTTAGCGCTTGATTATAATAGCATAAAGATATGGTAAATGCAAGCCCTTTTTTAATTTTTTTCAAAAAAATTTATTTTATGGAAAAAGTCGGCGGAGAACCACCGACTTTTTCATTTTATCACTCTGTAAAGTGTATATGACTGTTTATATGATCCTCGCAGAAACAATGGTAGCCTGCACAGCGTGAGCAGTAACGGAATTCCAAATTGGGATAATCAGCATCTGTTCTGCCGCACACCTCACACTTGTGTGTGTAGAGCTTCTGCTTCTGTTGCTTTTTGATCTCTCTTGAGGCTTTGCGGAAATTGACCGTTTCCTTTGAAGTTTTCAGAGGTCTTGCCTGACGGATCAAGTCTCCGCCGCAGAAGATAAGGAAGTTCAAAACTGCAACAACAGGTAAAAGGTTTAAGGGGAAAGGATTTGTAAATACACCGAATATGAAGAATATACCATCAAATATTGCAAGGTACTTCATCTTAACAGGGATAATGAAGAACAGCAGCACCTCCATGTTGGGGAAAAGAGCTGCAAAAGAGAAGAACATGGAAAGGTAAATATAAGTTGAGGTAAGACGGACGGAGACGCCGGTGGTAAAATAAATTATAAATCCATATATAATAGTAAGTATTACACCGGAGAAGAAATAAATATTAAACTGCGGAGTACCCCAGTACTGCTGTAAAGTATTTCCAACCCAGTAATAGAAGTAAAACGCAACCAGTGCCAGCAGTCCGGAGCTTGGCGGGTAAAGCATAAAGCTAACAAGTCGCCATATCTGTCCGTGAAGGATTGCGTAAGGGTCAAAGGTGAGATAGCTCATAAACACAGGGTTTATAGCGCTCATAACCCAGAATGCAACGTTTGCAACAGTGATGTATTTCATCAGATTCGGAATTCCGAAATTAGGGTGATTATAACTAAATCGCTCTACGTGGTTCATTGGATCTCTCATTAAAATCTCTCCTGAAAAAGGCTATACGCCTATTATTTTCCTATATAATATGCTTTTAAAAACGCAAAGTCTATAAAAATTTGTAAATAATTAAAATAATACTTTTAATTTACATAATGTTGTGATATTATTCTGTTGAATACATAGAATGTGGAGTACTATACCTATGGATAGAGATAACGAAGTAAAAAATGAACTAATTGAAGGCAGAAATGCCGTTATAGAGGCACTGAGAGCAGGACGTGCCATAGATAAAATTTTTATAGCCCGTGGAGATGTTGACTCCACTTTAGGCTTTATAGCCTCCAAAGCCCGTGACAAAGGTGTAGTGGTTGTTGAGGCTGACAGAAAAAAGCTTGATTTTATGAGCGTCACGAAGGCACATCAGGGCGTTATTGCTCTGGCAGGTGTCCGTGAGTATTGCTCAGTCGAAGATATTCTTGCGATTGCGGAGGAGCGTGGTGAAGCTCCTTTTGTTATTGTTTGCGATGAAATCAGTGACCCCCACAATCTGGGAGCTATAATCCGTTCCGCAGAGTGTGTCGGAGCTCATGGACTTATTATCCCCAAGCGCCGCAGTGCCGGTCTTACCGCCATTGTGGACAAGGCCAGTGCAGGTGCAGCTGAACACGCTGCAATCGCCAGAGTTGCCAACATTCCCGCAGTTTTAAACGAGCTGAAGGAGAAAGGCCTCTGGATTTACGGCACAGCCGCTGAGGGCAGCTCAGATTTGTGGCATACTGATTTTAAAGGCCCTCTGGCTCTTGTTATCGGCTCTGAGGGTGACGGCATGGGCAGACTTGTCCGTGAACGCTGCGACTTTATTGTCAGTCTGCCTATGAAGGGCAGAGTTTCTTCTCTCAACGCTTCCGCAGCTGCTGCTGTTACCATGTACGAAGTTTTGAGACAGCGCAGTTTATAAAAAATAAAGATTTTATTCCTTTAAATTATTCTCAGGAATAATCCCGAAAGGCAGAAAAAGAAAATGGCCACTAATCAGGATACAATGAGAAAAAATGAATATGATGTATCTGTGGACGATATTCTTGCAGAATATGAGGTTCAACAGCAGGCTGATCGTGAACGTGCATTCAGTTCTCAGTTTCAGTCGCAATACCGGGACTCTCAGGATGAGCAGCCAATGGATGACGAAGGCGTAAGGGTCTATAACCCTAAAAGCCGTTCCGCATCTAAGGCTGATGAAGTGAGAGAGTTTGTTCAGTCCAGAATCCACGATAATTTTGCTCCCGCAAGTGAGGATACCGCTTCTGAAAATTTCCAGTACAGTGATGAATACTACGATGATCAGCAGTACTCCGAAGGCGGCGAATACTACGGCGATGAGCAATACATCGAAGACGGCGAATACTACGGCGATGAGCAATACATCGAAGACGGCGAATACTACGGCGATGAGCAGTACTCCGAAGACGGCGAATACTACGACAATCAGCAGTACGCCGAAGACGGCGTATACTACGACAATCAGCAGTACGCCGAAGACGGCGTATACTACGACGATGAGCAATACATCGAAGACGGCGAGTACTACGGCAATGAGCAATATATCGAAGACGGCGAGTACTACGGCGATGAGCAGTACTCCGAAGACGGCGAGTACTACGACGACCAGAAGTATGCCGACAGCGGTGCTGACTACGATGAAAACCAGCATTCTGAAGAAGAGCAGGAACAGGAAGAATTTGACCCTCGCTTTAATCTGGGCGGCAAGTCTAGGGACACGATGGTCTACGGCGGTAAAGAACTGGATTTAAGTCCGGACGAAAATTATATTCCACCGGTGCAGCCTGACTATATACCTGTCCAGGAAATGCCCTCCGAATACAAAGTTGAGCCTTCCCCAGATGAAGAAGCCGAAGACAATAAAGAAGAAGATAAGCCTAAGAAAAAGCGCTTCAGTAAAAAACGGTGGAAAAAAGACCGTGATAGTAAAGACGACGAGGCAGAAGATAAATCTGAATCCGACTTTAGCGGTGAGGGGCGGATTTTCAAGGGCTTAGATGATGCTCAGAATATTTCCGACAGTCTCGGAAATTATGCTTCTCGGAACGATTACAGTGAGCATATAAATCACATTTCTTATGATGACGATTTCCCAAGTTTCAAGGAATATCTCCTTGGACTTGTTACTGGTGTAATATACAAGCTCAGAAACCCCGGTGCCTCCGTTTCTGACGGCGGTACAGTGGAGGCAAGTGATGAGGACTACGGTCCCGAAGTCAAGCCAATGGCGGCTTCAAAGTACTACGGTTCCTTTATTTATTCCTTAAAGATGCGGTTCCGTGTTTCCCTGGTGCTCATGCTTGTGCTTGTATACGTTTCACTTGGTCTTCCCCTTCCCGGAATGTTGAAAACTTTGCAGGTTCAGGCTGCAATGTGTCTGGCGCTCCAGCTTGGAATCATGGTTTTGAGCTTGGACGTTGTTACAGGCGCAGTTTTGAAAATATTCAGAGGTCACTTCGGAGCGGATTCCATGGCAGTTGCACTTTGTCTGCTGACAAGTATAGATGCCGTTGCCGTTACCTCTAAAGCTTTCGGCACTCCCCACACACCTCTGTGTGTTCTCTCCTCTTTGTCTCTGCTTGGAGTTTTATGCTCTTCACTGATCAGTGCAAAGGGTCTTAGAAAGTCGCTGAGAGTTCCCGCTATCGGTAAAACCTCTTACTCTGTAAGCGGTGAAAGCGGCGTAAAAGGCGATGGTCTTACACTGTTAAAGTCCGGAATGCCTATTAAAGGCTTCGTCAGGCGCAGCGAAGAAGAAGCTCCGGATGAAAACGTCTTCCAGAAAGTATGTCCTTTTCTCCTTGCATTCGGATTACTTTTAACTTTAATTGTTTGTACCGCCAAAAAGAGTTGGGCAGATTTTATATTTGTTTTCACTGCAATTCTTGCACCCGCTGTGCCTGTATGCGCACTTCTGTGCTTTGCTCTACCCTACTTTGTTGGCTCAGCCAGAATATTCTCCAGCGGTGCTGCCATCGCAGGCTGGTCCGGTCTTTGTGAAGTCGGTTCAAGCAAAAATCTGATTGTAACTGACAGAGACCTTTTCCCGCAGGGCAGTGTCAAAATTGAGGATATTCGCATTTTCTCCAATGCTTCCGCTGAAAAGATTATCTCTTATGCAGGTACAATGATAAGTGCATCCGGCTCAGGAATCAGTTCATGCTTTGCAGAGCTTATGGAGAAAAACCACTGTGCAACAAAGCATGTGGAAAACTTTGAGTATCTCCCCGGCGGCGGTATGAAAGGCATAATAGACGGCGAAACCGTTCTCTGCGGCGGAACTGAGCTTATGCGCCTTATGAACGTTCAGCTGCCTTTCAGACTAATAGACAAGTGTTCTGTTCTTCTGGCTGTTAACGGTGTTTTGTACGGTATATTTAACATGAAGTATACTGCTGATGACAAAGTGCGCCGTGCTCTGATTGCGCTTATGCGTTCAAACCGTCATCCTATTTTTGCTGTTCGTGATTTTAATATAAGTCCTGAAATGCTCCACGAGAGCTTTGACCTTGCAACAGACGGTTATGACTTCCCGCCTTTTGTGGAACGCTTCAAAATTTCCGAAGCCACGCCCGGCGCTCGCAGTCGTATCGCAGCTGTTGTGTGCAGAGAAGGCCTTGGTCCTTTAATTCACATGGCAGATACAGGCAGAAGTATGTATGTAGCCACAAGACTAAATATTCTTATAACTATGCTTTCCACTGTTATAGGTATTATGACTGTCTTTATTAAATTCTTAAGTGTTGGTTATGTCAGTATAGGCTTTATGCTGGTGTATATGCTTCTCTGGGCTTTGCCCGTAGCTGCACTTAGTTTATTCTTAAAATTCTAATTGTTTTATTCCAATTACAGGCTATCCGTTAAGGATGGCCTGTTTTTATGCTTATTTTGGGGATTTCCATGTTGTCATAATTTTTTCATTTTTTGTCTTTATTCAATAAACCGAAATTTCGATTGAAATTTTTTCCATATTTGTCTTTTTTGACAAGTTAGTGCTTGCAAACTCCCTGACAAGTAGTGTATAATAAGCTTAACAACTGGAAAACATTGAAAGTTTTTTCAGAACATCGTCTAATTTATCAGAGAGGAAAAGCAACAAATGGAAACCAAAAATATTCGTAACATCTGCCTTATGGGCCATGGAAACAGCGGTAAGACCAGTCTCGCCGAGAGCATGCTGTTAGTCGGCGGTATTACAGACCGTCTTGGCAAAGTAAGTGAAGGTAACACTGTTTGTGATTATGACTCAGAAGAAATCAAGCGCCATATCAGCATCTCCAATTCTCTTGCTCCTGTGAGATTTGAAAACAACAAAATTAACGTTCTTGACTGCCCCGGTTACTTCGACTTTGTAGGCGAAGTACACTGTGCCCTCCGTGCTGTTGAGACCGGTGTCATCGTGGCCTCCGCAAAGGATCGTATTACCGTCGGCGTTGAACGTTCATGGAAATATCTTAAAAACGCCAACATGCCCACTATGTTCGTTATTTCTAAGTGTGATGAGGATAACGGCAACTACTTTACCTGCTTAGACGCATTAAAGGATAAATTCGGCAGCGCCGTCTGCCCTGTTACTATCCCTATGTCTGACGGTACCGGGGTTATAGATATTGTACATAACATCGCTTACAAGACTACAGGTGACAAGACCACGAAAGTTGCTGTCCCTGCTGCTGATGCTGACAAGGTTTCAGAACTCCGTGACGGTCTTATGGAGACTGCCGCAGGTGCTACTGAAGAGCTTATGGAGAAGTTCTTCGATACCATGGAGCTTTCAGAGGAAGAGATAGTTCTGGGAATTAAAGTCGGTATTAAAGACAGAAATGTTGTTCCTGTTTTTGCTTCTTCTGCATTGCAGAGCATAGGCACCGAGGCTCTTCTTCGTGGCATATTAGAGTATGTTCCCGATCCCGAAGAAGCAGGTAATGCAAAGCCCAGTGACCTCATTCTCGGCTTTGTTTTCAAGACCATTTCCGACCAGTTCGGTAAATACAGCTTTGTTAAGGTTCTGGGCGGTAACATAAAGGCTGATATGACTCTACGCAACGCCCGCACCTCCAACCGTGATAAGTTAGGTCGTCTTTACACCATGTGCGGCAAACACGCTATTGAAGTTAAAGACGCTTGCTGCGGTGATATTGTAGCTATTGGTAAAATGGATTGGGCAACCAGCGACACCATTACCGACCTGAAGAGCGAAGCTGTTCTGCCTCCCATCGTGGTTCCCGAACCTTGCTACTCAATGGCAATTGCTCCTAAGACTAAAGGCCAGGATGACAAGATTGCAACAGGTCTTGCAAGACTTAACGAGGAAGATATTTCCTTCACTCTCGAAAACAACGCTGAAACTCACCAGATGGTAATTTCCGGTGCAGGCGATATGCAGGTTGATGTGCTTTGCTCCAAGCTTCGCAGCCGCTTCAATGTTGAAACCTTGCTGCGTCCCGCAAAGGTTGCATACCGTGAGAAGATCAAAGCGAAAGTTGAAGCCCACGGCCGCCATAAGAAGCAGTCCGGCGGTTCCGGTCAGTTCGGTGATGTTTGGATTCGCTTCGAGCCTCAGGAAGAACAGGACGAAATGATCTTTGCTGAGGAAGTATTCGGCGGTTCTGTTCCTAAGAACTTCTTCCCCAGTGTTGAAAAGGGTCTGAGAAACGCAGTGCAAAAGGGTGTTCTCGCCGGCTATCCTCTGGTTGGTCTGAAAGCCACTCTGTACGATGGCTCTTATCACCCCGTTGACTCCAACGATATGGCATTCCAGACTGCCGCACGTCTTGCATATCAGGACGGTATTCCAAAGGCAAAGCCCACAATCCTTGAGCCTATCGGTATTCTGAATGTTACCATTCCCGATGCAAGCCTTGGCGATATTATGAGCGATATCAGCTCCAAGCGCCGTGGTACTGTTCTGGGTATGACCGCTGAGGACGGTATGCAGACCGTTGAAGCTGAAGTACCTATGGCAGAAATGAGCACTTATACAATAGACCTGCGCTCCATGACTCAGGGTCGTGGTTCCTTCAGCCTCAAGTTTGTCCGTTACGAGGAAGCTCCCAATAACGTACAGCAGAAGGTTATTGAAGAGGCAAAAGCCGCTGAGCAGGACTAATTTAATCATTTTAAAGGCCGGATTTTTCCGGCCTTTTTTATTTTATAAATTTTAGTAAAGTTTACATAAAAAAGTCTTTGTATTTTTGTTTATTTGCTGTATAATGAACTTATTGTGAGGAGGTGTGTATATGCAGAGCAAATTATCAATGCTCAAAAATATGTTATGGGCAATATGTATTATTGTTTGTCTGATTGCCCTGCTTATAGGTTTTATAGTTGCCTCCGCCGCAAAATGTCCCGGAGAGCAAGAAAACGGCACTTTGTATTTAAGTGGAGAACCCGAAAAGGATTCTGATTCAAAAAAAGGTGACAAATCAGCCGACGACGCAGAAGCAGCACAGGATTTCACACCCGGTGAGATTAAAGAACTTCCTGAGAGCAGCGATGCAGGCCAGGGATACATTGACAGCATTACTTTCTTAACCGACAGCACGCTTCTCGCTCTTAGAGACAATGGTCTTTTAACCGGTGGCATAGCAACAAATCAGGTCTGGGCAAGTGAGGCCGGAAATATTCCTGCAAATACAATCGGAGATTTCAACATTGTAAATCCTAAAGACGGAGTTTTAATGCCTGCAAGCATGGCTGCCGGAATTAACAAGCCTCAAACTCTTGTAATTGCTCTCGGTATGGACGGTCTGGCAAATGTCACAAAAACCGATTTTGTAAAGAATTACACTTCTTTGATAAATGCTATCAAAGCTGAAAGTCCTGACACCACGATTATTTGTTGCAGTCCTACGTCAGTTTCTTCCTTCTACCCCTCTCTCGACGGTGTAACAGTTGCTATGGCTCTTGATCTTAAAGATTGGGTGAAAGAAGTTTGTAGTAACACCGGTGCTTACTTTGCAGACATTATGAGTGTGGTATGCGATGTTTCCGGTACATTGGGTTCAGATTTTTCAGCCGCTAACGGTAAGGCTATAAACTCTGCCGGTCTAAGCGAAATTCTTCTCTATCTCAGAACTCATAAACCTTAATGCAAAAGCTCCGTGCAAAGCAGATTTATAAAATCTCAGCTTTGCACGGAGCTTCCTTTATTTCTTATCAAAACAAAAAGGTGCGCACAAGCGCACCTTTTTATTATCTGACTATACCCTTAATGAACTTGGGGCAAGTGTGTATTTCGGATGAGAAACGGTAGCATTTACGCAAAAGCTCGACAGCCTCTTTACCTTTTCGTTCGTCATTAGTGTGTATAGTGGCAAGAAGTTCGCCATCATCTACATGATCTCCGATTTTCTTTTCAAGAACCAGACCGACGGCCAGATCTATAACGCTGTCTTTTGTGGCTCTGCCGCCGCCCAGATGCATAGATACAAGACCTACCTGCTCTGCCTGAATACCACGGACATAACCGGCTTCGGTAGAATAAACAGGAATTTTATATTTTGCTTCGGGAAGAAGAGAAGTCTCAAACACTGCGCTGTTATCGCCGTGTTGAGCTGCAACCATCTGAGCAAGTTTATTCAAAGCACTGCCGTCTTCAATAGTTTTGAGCATCATTTCTCTTGCTGCTTCAACTGTATCTGCGAGGCCGCCTTCGGTAAGCATAAGGCTACCCAAAGTCAGGCACAGCTCCAGAAGATCACCCTTCTGTTCGCCTTTGAGAACAGCTATTGCTTCTTTAACTTCCAGTGCATTTCCTACTGCAAAGCCTAAAGGCTGATCCATATCAGTTATAACTGCGGCACATTTTCTGCCTGCAAGTCTGCCTATACGGGTAAGACCTCTTGCAAGCTCTTCAGCTGCATCCTGAGTTTTCATAAACGCACCGCTGCCGCACTTAACATCAAGCACAATAACATCTGAGCCTGAAGCCAGTTTCTTAGACATAATGGAGCTGACAATAAGGGGAATTGACGGCACAGTAGCAGTAACATCTCTAAGAGCATATATCTTTTTATCAGCAGGAACAAGGTCGGCAGTCTGACCCATAATGGCTATACCGACATCATTAACATTTTTATAGAACTGCTCCTCGCTTATCTCCGTTGTAAATCCGGAGAAGCTTTCAAGTTTATCAATAGTACCGCCGGTATGTCCCAGACCACGGCCGGACATTTTAGCGACCTTCAATCCACAGGCTGAAACCATTGGGCAAAGAACAAGGCTTGTCTTATCTCCCACACCGCCGGTAGAGTGCTTGTCTACTTTAACCCCCTTAATGGGAGTTAAATCGAGAGTCTCTCCGGAATTTGTCATAGACATAGTCATATCCAGAGTTTCTCTGTCACTCATACCACGGAGCATAATTGCCATACACATAGCTGACATCTGATAATCAGGAATGTCGCCTCTGGTGTAGCCCTTTATCATAAATGCTATTTCTTCTGTGCTCAATTCCTCGCCATCCCGTTTTTTGGCGATTATATCTGTCATCTGCATATTGAATGCCTCCGTTTTTTAACCCAAGTTATTCATGTAGTACTTGATTATAGCATATTTACTTTTTATTCTCAATACCGGAATAGCATATATTGTCGATTTTTGTAATATTTAAGTCTAATTCCCGGAACTTCTTTTCTCAAATCCGCCGGGATAGCCAGAAATTTGCCATCTTCCGTAACTAAAAACAGGTTTCCGTTTTCAGTTATCCACATATTTTTACCATTTTCTTTTTTTATTTCCTGCCTTTTGGGAGTAGGCTTTATGATTTTTTCGGTTTTCTCCAGCGGGGGTGGCTTTTTATCAAATGGAACCGCAACAGCGCTTTCAATTTCAGCCGGAAGCTTTTTTAATTCAATTTTGCTGTAACGTCTTTTTAATACCGCTTTTTTGCCCCTTGGTTCCATTATTCCAAGACCGCAGGTTTTTCCGTTGCCCTGAATGTACAGTCTCATTAGCTTTTCCTGTGCTGAGATTTCAGCCTCTACTATCGTATAGATTCCATCTCGTCTGAAAATAATACTCCCCTGCTCTTTTCCGTCTATGTATATTTTCTTCTCCACGCCAAAACCTCCCCATAAAAAAATATGCCCCGCTCAATAATATGAGCAGAGCTTAATATTCATAACGTTACAGCGGCATTTATTCAGCTCCAAGACCGAAGCTGACAGCAAGGGCGTTATTTACTTCATTCATTGTACCCTCATCAAGCTTTCCCATTTTCTCACGGAGTCTGGATTTATCAATAGTCCGTATCTGTTCAAGCAATATGACGCTGTCACGGTTCAGTCCTACACTTCTGCCTGAAAGTTCTATATGGGTAGGAAGTCTGGCCTTCCCGGTCTGGCTTGTTATAGCGGCGGCGATAACGGTGGGGCTGTGTCTGTTTCCTGTATCGTTCTGAACTATCAGAACCGGACGCATACCGCCCTGCTCGCTACCAACCACCGGACTTAAATCCGCATAATAAATATCTCCTCGTTTGACCATTTCTTTCACACTCCGGAAATTGTCGCCCAATACATCTTATGTAGGGTGTATTTATATTGTCCCATAAAAAGCTTCTTTTTATACATCCGGAGTAGCAGGAGCGCACGAAGTCAAATCGAGCATAGTTAAAGCCCGACTGAAGCAGTCGGGCTTAGAAATTATAAGATTAAATCATGTATCCGCCATCAAGAACGATTGTCTGTCCGGTCATATATCCGGCTTCTGCAATATACAGTGCGGCTTTTGCCACATCTTCAGTACTGCCAAAGCGTTCAAGAGGTATTTCCCATTTAAGTCCCTCAAGCTCTTCCTCGTTGAGTTCCTTTCTCATCATATCAGTTTCCACTACACCGGGAGAAATAGCGTTCACACGAATGTGGCTCGGTGCAAGTTCTGCCGAAAGTGAACGGGTAAGGCCTATTATTGCGTGTTTTGAAGCAGTATAGACAGTTTCGCAAGAGCCGCCATGATGACCCCAGATAGAGCTTATATTGATAATAATTCCTTCATGCTCATGTAGCATATAAGGAAGAGCAGCATTCACACAGTTTACGCAGCCGAAAACGTTTACATCAAATATACGTCTCCATGTTTCCATGTCAATGTCCTGAAACTGCTTATGACAGGAGATTCCTGCGTTATTTACAAGCAGAGAAATGGGGCCAAGCTCTTCCTGAGCCTTTTTAAACATTTCATTCACCTGCTCTTTGTCGGCCACATCAGCTCTCACCGCAACAGCTCTTCCGCCCTTAGCTATAATCTGGTCACGAAGTTCTTCGGCTAAATCCTGACGTTCGATATAATTGATACAAACTCCCCAGCCTTTTTCAGCAAAAGCAGAGGCAATGGCTCTTCCGATTCCTCGAGATGAACCGGTTATAACAGCGTTTTTTTCCATATCAATTTTCCTTACTCAGACTCTTAGTTATAAGCTCGCAGCTGTAATCCGCAAGCTCTGCGGTGCTCATTTCCTTGACCTTTTCAGCAGGAATTACTTCCAGTATGTTTAACTTTACCTTATTTCCGCCGAATATACGCCAAGGCTTTATGTTTTCTGTTCCGGAAACAGCAGTTATTACCAGAGGGCAGCCTGCTTTCTGAGCAATTTTAAAGCTGCCGGCATGGAAAGGAAGAAGTCCTTCCCCTCTGTTTCTTGTACCCTCAGGATAAATAGCCATAGAGCAAAGGTCACGTTTAAGATAATCTGCCGCCTGAAGAATAGTTTTCAGTGCATTTCTGTTATTTTCTCTGTCTATTGCAAGGAAACCTGCGCCATAGGCAATGCGACCTGCCACAGGCAGTTCCATATTTGAGGGCTTGGATATAAAAGAAATATTATATTTTCTCAGTTTATCCATGATTATCAGCGGGTCAAAAGATGAACGGTGATTGCTGATGAGCAGGAATCTTTCATCCTTTGGTAATTTTTCCTCACCCACAATTTTAGCACGTATTGAGCAATAATCACAGGCAAGGCCTATTATCTGGGCGCACGCCGCACGGCAAAGCTTATTCTGCTTTTCCAGAGGCTTAGAGCGGTCAACACCGAGACTTGCCAGATAAAAAAACAGAACGAACAAAATATTCTCCCCCAGGAATACACCTAAAAACACGAGGAGAAGCTGCCAGAACACAGTGTTTACAAAAGCAAAATACAAACCTGTGGCAATAGCAGCAACAACTGCAAATAAAAGAATAATCAAAATTAAATACCACCTTGAAATAAATTTTATACATTATATCGCATTTTGCTAAATTTGTAAAATAGTCTCTAAAAGAAAATGCGTATTTCTAATATTTTTTCAGAATAATGAAATTAGGAAATTGTAATTTTATGCACTCAGTCAAATTATTTTACTATGAAATTTCAAAAGGCCATTTTTTGATATTTTTCTGTAGTTACATCAGATTCCATTGCATATATCTTGTTTGCGGTTTTATGTTTTTTATCAGCTAATACTAATATTTCGACCATTTTCTTGTGTTTTTGTCCTTTTTTATATTATCACCGCATATTTATCTTATTATTGGGTATCAATATGTAGTTGATATTTTTTATTTTTAAAGTATACTAAAATATGATGATTATGTATGATTATTTTGTAATATAAATTTGGGAGGTTCTATAAGGTGGGAAGAAGAGAATTCGATTTAAAATCACTTCTGGACATTCCATTGTGGGAAAAAATTCAGGACGAGTTGGCCAGACTTACAGGCACAGCAATAGTAACTATTGACTTTAAGGGTAACCCTATTACAAAGCATAGCGGCAGAACCGATTTTTGCAGTATAATAAGAGAAAACCCCATTTCAAGAAAGCGTTGTTTCCGTTGTGATGCGCTGGCAGGACTTGAGGCTGTTCGTCTCGGACGTCCGTACATATATCTTTGCCACTGCGGTATTGTTGACGTTGCTGTCCCTGTGCTTGTCGGTGAGCGATACTTAGGTGCTGTTATGTTCGGTCAGGTTAAAATTCCCTCTAACGATACTGATGCTAAAGTTGAGCGCCTTGTAAATGAGATCAGTTCATTCCAGGCTGAGAGCGAAATTGCAAGAGCTGATCTTATGGAGAAATATGACAGACTGCCTGAAATGGAGTACAAGCATATCGTCCAGATTGCAGAAACTATCAGCTCCATCATTAACTATATAATAGACAGAGCAGTTAACAGCGAAAATCAGGCTCTTACTTACGAATTCCTGCTTCACAGCAGCGGCGACCAGCCTAATTCTGTTTTGCACGATATTCAGGAGCTGCGTGATCCCTCCTCTGCTGATGCTTCTGCATTTGAGCCGGATCTTCCCAAGAGCAGCCCCGTATACCCCGCAGTAGCCTATGTTAATAACCATCCTCACGAAATGGTAACAATGAACAACATGGCGCAGCTGTGCCATCTCAGCCCAAGCTATTTCTCACGTCTTTTCCGTCGTGAGCTGGGTGAAAACTTCATTAACTATGTGAATCGTCAGAAAGTTCAGTGGGCCAAAGAGCGTCTCCGTGAGACCAATGACAGCGTTAACCAGATTGCTCTTGATTTAGGCTATATGGACTCCAGCTACTTTATCAACGTGTTCAAAAAATTTGAGGGTATCACTCCTCTTGTTTACCGTCAGCATAAATATAAATAATATCTATTAAAGGCAGCCGACAAGCTGCCTTTTTATTTTTATTTTTCTACTGTTTAATTTAATTCAGCTCTAACTTTTTGCTGCTATATTCAACTTTTTTGTGTTTTATTTTTGCAGGGGAACCTGGACTTTTATGTGCAAATTAGTCATTATTTTAATTTTAACCGCGTTATTTAAAAAAGCTATTTAGCTTTTTTGCACAAAAAACCGCATTTTCATTTGTATAAGTTATTTTTTTATCTTTTATAAATCAAATTATTGTTTTCTTTCTTGCATTAACTCAACACATTTATACAATTTAGCCGCAATACTTTGCCTTGACAAATTGTTTTTTTATATTGTACGATAAATTTGCAAAGTCGGAACGATTTAATCTTCCGCAAAAAAATTGTATAACACAAATGAAAGGAAAGAGAGAAATGAAAAAAAGTGCTAAATTTTGGCTAGCCATCGCACTGGTTATATGTCTTATAAGCTCTGTCGGTGCCTGTCTGGTTCAATCTAACGGTGGTCATGTCACTTACCACGATGTTACAATGGTAACTGACAGCGGCCATGAGCTCGACGCCATGCTTCTTGTCCCCGAAAACGCTACCCCCGAAACGCCTGCCCCAGCAATCGTTGTCAGCCACGGCTGGTTCAACAACCGTGAAATGCAAGATCTTAACTATGTTGAATATGCAAGACGTGGTTATGTAGTTATGGCTATCAGTATGTACGGTCATGGAGACTCAGAAATCATCAAAGACGGTACATGGTGGGATGACGAAAACAATGCAAACGGAATGTATGATGCTGTTAAATATGTAAGCAGACTTCCCTTTGTAGATGCAACCCGTATCGGTATTACAGGTCACTCCAACGGTGGTCTTGCTTCTCGTGAGGCAATGCTTCAGGATGATGCAGGTCTTATCTCCGCTGCACTTATCGTCTCCAATGACTCTGTATACTACGACGAAGAGAAGAACTTTGCCAACCCCTTCGGCAGCCGTGACATCGGTATTGTCGCTTGCCAGTACGACGAATTTTTCCATCGTACCTGGAATGAGGATGGCACTCATACTTCTCCCCGTGACTTCCTCCAGCAGCCTACTGCACAGTCATTCCTGAACTTCGGTGTTGATCCCGATGGTCTTGAACACAGAGATGCTGAGACCATGTACACTCAGGAGATTGACGGCGAGGAAGCAATCCGTGTTATCTACAATCCTAACTTCACTCACCCCTGGGCTCACTTCTCCAAGAGAGTAGTTGCAGACGGTGTTGAATTCTTTGATGCAGCACTGGGTGCTCCCGTAGAAATTGACGGTAACAGCCAGATTTGGCAGTGGAAAGCCTTTTTCAATGCTCTTGGTGTTGTCGGCTTCTTCATGTTCATAATTTACTTTGCTATTGCTCTTCTTGATTGCCGTTTCTTCTCCGAGCTCAAAGCCGATGGCGAGGTCGAACCTCTGCCCGCTCCCACAGGTAAGGGTAAGATATGGTACTGGGGCGGCTTCGTAATCTGTGCGCTATTTGCAATTATAAGCTATCCTACTATATACAAGTGGGTAGGAAAGATAAAACCCGCCTTCTTCAATCAGGCTGCTTCTTGGTACATCGGTATGTGGACACTTCTCTGCGGTCTCTTCACTGTTCTTGTACTTGTGGTTTCTTACTTCTGCTTTAGCAAAAAGAACGGCCTTGACCTTGCCGAGCGTGGCGTAAAAATCAGCGGTCGTAAGCTCTGGAAGACTATCGTTCTCTCAGTCAGTGTTGCAGCCGGTGCTTACGCTCTGGTATTCGTTGCTGACTACTTCTTCCTTGCTGACTTCCGTCTTTGGTGCTGGATAACCATTCGTGCCTTTGCTCCCTTCCACTTTGTAAATATTGCAAAGTTCCTTGTCTTCTGGCTTGTATACTACATTGTACTGTCTGTTGCCACAAACGGCTTCAACTTTGTAAAGATCGGCAAGAAGGGCTGGGTAAGCACCGCTATCCAAATGTTCTTTGTATTCGTAGGTCCAATCATTATGATTGCTGTTCAGTACCTCACCTTCTGGTCTAAGGGATACCTGTGGACCGAGCTTACAGGTTGCGGTTCCAGCATAATCGGCATCTGGCTCTACCCCATCGCTTTCATCCTCCCCCTGGCAACATTTGTGTGCAGTAAGATATACCGCAAGACTAAAAACCCATACATTGGCGGTATAATAATGGGTATCATTGCCTGTGTTGTTACTGTAACTAACACCCTCACACTCGGTTGAGAATACGCCGATATATTATTATCACCTAAGATCTACAAAGCCGCCGTTTTTGCGGCGGCTTTGTTATTTTATTCAGTCAATTTCTTCTATTTGTAAATATTAGGGTAGAATGTATTTGCAATTACGACTTAGATGTTGTAAAATCGTAGTTGTAATTTATAATATTATATTTATAAAGAGAAAGCGAGGATTTTTTCAAATGATTCTTGACACTTCAAAATACACAGGCCCCTGCGCCTGCGGCCGTGACCATGAGCTGAGAACTAAGCTCGTTGTATGTGAATACGGTGCTCTTAAAGACTTCGATAAGTATATGAGCGACTGCGGTCTCTCCGGCTTCCGCACTGTTATTTACGATACCAACACCTACAATCTCCCCACCATGACTCACATTCAGGCCGATCAGGAAATCGTGCTTGAGGCTCAGGGTTTGCACAGTGAGAAGGGTCTTATCGAGGACATGATGACCAAGCTCGTCCGCAAGCCTGACTACATTGTTGTAGTTGGCTCCGGTACTCTTATGGACTTCGGTCGTTACAGTGCCTTCAAGCTGGGTATCCCCTTTGTGGCTATCCCCACTCTTGTTTCCTCTGACGGCTTTACTGCCAATATATGCTCCATTATAATCGACGGTCAGAAGAAGTCCATTCCTATGCAGTCCGCAGATGCTGTTATCTGTGACCTGAACATTGTTTCCGGCGCTCCTTCTTTCCTCACCGTTGCAGGTGTACAGGATATTCTTGCAAAGTACATTTCTCTCGCAGACTGGAAGATTGCCCACCTTGTAAGCGGCGAATACTTCTGCCAGAGAGTTTACGATATGGCTCAGGATGCACTGGACACTATGGTAAAGTGCGCCCACGACCTGCGTGACGGAAAGCCCGCAGACTTTGAGGCTATGGCTTACGCCCAGATGCTCTCCGGTCTTACCATGCAGATTCTCTCTCACAGCCGTGCTGCATCCGGTGCCGAGCACCTTATCGCTCACCTGGTAGAGATGAAACCCCGTGGATTTGAAAACGCTCACGGTATGCACGGTGAGTGTGTCGGTGTAGGTACCATCATCTGCGCTGAGGAATACCACAAGCTGGCTCAGCGTGAGACCATTGAAGTTAAGCCTTTCCAGCCTCTGGATCCCGAATGGGTCAACTACATCTTCGGTGATCTGGCTGAAGGTATATTCAAAGAAAACGAGAACGACGTTCTCAACTCCTTCCCTGCTGAAAACATTAAAGAGCATTGGCAGGAGATTCGTGAGATTATCTCTCACATTCCCTCTGCTGAAGATATTACAGAACTTTACAAAGCCATCGGCGCAAAGTACACCTTATCCGATCTTGGCATTGACGAGAGTCTGAAACATGATGCACTGGCAATTTCCGCTGCTATCAGAAATCGCCTCACTCTCTGCCGTATGGAGCGTCTTATAGCCGATTGAGCAAAATACTCTCAATTAAGGAGCGTTTAAAATGAAATACATTATGGCACTGGATCAGGGCACAACAAGCTCCCGCTGCATATTATTCGACAAAACAGGTAATATTTGCGTAAGTGTTCAGAAAGAATTCAAGCAGATATTCCCTCATCCCGGTTGGGTCGAACATGACGCAATGGAAATATGGGATACCACTTTGGAAGTGTCCAGAGCTGCAATGGAAAAGCTTCAGGTTGAAGCCTCAGATATTGCCGCCATCGGTATCACAAACCAGCGTGAAACCACCGTTGTGTGGGATAAGGAAACCGGCGAGCCTATCGCTAATGCAATAGTCTGGCAATGCCGCCGCACATCAGATATAATTGATGATCTGGTAGATCGTGGCTACGGTCCCACAATTCAGGAAAAAACAGGTCTTGTGCCTGATGCTTATTTCTCAGGTTCTAAAATAAAGTGGCTTCTGGACAATGTTCCCGGAGCAAGAAAACGTGCAGCCGCCGGAAAGCTTCTCTTCGGTACCATTGATACATGGCTTATCTGGAAGCTGACCAACGGAGCCGTTCATGTTACTGACTACACCAACGCCTCCCGCACAATGCTCTTTAACATCAAAGATCTGTGCTGGGACAAGGAGCTTTTGGAGCTTTTGGACGTACCTGAGTGTATGCTTCCTGAGGTAAAACCCTCAAGCTGTGTTTACGGACATACAGCTTTTGAACTTTACGGCGGTCAGATTCCCATTGCCGGTGCCGCCGGTGACCAGCAGTGTGCACTCTTTGGTCAGTGTGGTTTTGAGCCCGGTCAGCTGAAAAATACCTACGGTACTGGCTGCTTCCTGCTTATGAACACAGGCGAAGAGATAGTCCGCAGCAACAACGGCCTTGTAACCACTATTGCAGTAGGTTATGATGACCATGTTGAATACGCCCTTGAGGGTAGTATTTTCATCGCCGGTGCCGCTATCCAGTGGCTGCGTGATGAGCTGAATGTTATTTCTTCTGCCAAGGAAAGTCAGCAGTACGCTGAACGTGTACCCGATACAGCCGGCGGATATGTGGTACCTGCCTTCACAGGTCTCGGCGCTCCTTATTGGAGTCAAAAAGCCCGTGGCGCAATCGTCGGCATCACCCGTGGCTTCTCCCGTGCTCATCTTATAAGAGCAACTCTTGAATCTCTTGCATACCAGACCTATGATATTATCAGAGCAATGGAGAGAGATTCCGGCATTAAAATTTCAGAACTCAAGGTTGACGGCGGCGCATGCGCCAACGACTTCCTCATGCAGTTCCAGTCCGACATTGTAGGCTCTGACGTGTACAGACCGCAGTGCATCGAAACCACAGCTCTCGGCGCTGCATATCTTGCAGGTCTTGCTGTTGGCTATTGGGAAAATCTGGACGACATCAGAAATAACTGGGCCGTCAACAAGGTTTTCACCTCTTCTATGGAAGAGTCCAAGAGAGTTAGTCTTATTCACGGCTGGCATAAAGCTGTTAAATGCGCTCTCATGTGGGCAACCGAGGACTGATATTTAAAACCTAAGCCCGGCGGGCGGGTCTGCCCCACTCGCCGGGTTTTCTCTGTATTAAGATAATAAAAATTTGGAGGCACTATGAATTACGATAAGCTTTTAAACTGTGAACTCTTTCTTTTTGATATGGACGGTACACTTTATCTTGGCGACGATGTTTACACCGGTGCCATTGAACTGATGGAAAATCTGCCCAACTTAGGAAAAAAGTACATTTATCTCACCAATAATTCCTCTCGTGCCGGTGAAGACTATATAGGCAGACTTCGCCGCCTTGGATTCCCCTGCGAGGCTGAAAACGTCTTTACCTCCGGTATGGCCACCGGTATGTACCTAAATCAGAATTACCCCGGTGCAAAGGTTTACCTTGTCGGTACAAGAGCATTCAGACGCGAGCTTCTCAGCTACGGTATAAATCTGGTTGAAGAGGATGCTGACGTTGTTGTAGTCGGCTTTGATACTGAGCTGTACTATGAAAAGCTCAACAAGGCCTGTCACTTCCTACGCCGTGGTGCAAAGTTCATTGCTGCAAACCCTGACTGGGTCTGCCCCATGCCCCATGACGAAGTGCTCCCTGACTGCGGCAGCATTTGCGCCTTGCTCACCGCTTCTTCCGGTGTTGAGCCTACTTATATAGGCAAGCCCAACCGTAACATGATAGATGTTATTTCCAAGATGACCGGTATTCCCAACGAAAAGATCTGCGCTGTCGGTGACAGACTCTACACTGATATAGCTGTTGCTCAGAATGCAGGTTCTGCATCTGTTCTGGTTCTCTCCGGTGAGACCACTCAGCAGATGGTTGATGATGCCGAGCGCAAGCCCGACTATGTCCTGCCCTCCGTCAAGGAGCTTCACGATGTTTTAAAAGGAAACTAAACTTTAGATGAAAATTATACAATATGCGCCGCCCTTAGCGGCGGCGCTTTTGCTTATACTGTTCTTTTCAGCGCTACCTAATCTTAAATACTGTACCCTGCCCGCATCTGAGGAAAAGCTTTCCTCTAATGACAGCAAGCGCTCTCGGCGCAATGAGCTTGTATTTTTAATTCTTCTCTGTGCCGTGTACACTTTTACTGCCTTTTGGGGCTTGGGTGATACTGTTGCCCCTCAGAGCTTCATGCCCATGGAGGGCAATTCTGTTATTTTAGAGCTTGATTCTGAAACGGTTCCTTCAAAAATAATGTTATACACCGGGGTAGGTACAGGTAACTATGAATTTTCGTACTCGCAGGACGGAGAAAATTATTCTCCCCTGCTGAATTTTGAACAGAAACATTCTGATGTGCTGAAGTGGCATAGTTTAGATGTTGAGTGTGACTTTACACCAAGTTACATTAAAATTGACTGTGTTTCCGGCAACCCGTGGCTTGGAGAAATAGTCTTTCTGGATGAAAATTCTCGCACTCTTCAAATATGCTCCACTGTCTCTGACCTATGCGATGAGCAGGAACTTTGTCCCGAATATGAGAGTTACATGAACTCCAGCTACTTTGATGAAATTTACCACGCCCGTACAGCTTGGGAGCATTTAAACGGTGTCTGGCCTTATGAAATAAGCCACCCGCCACTTGGTAAAATCATAATTTCTCTGGGCATTGCACTTTTCGGTATGACGCCTTTCGGCTGGCGCTTTTCAGGAACTCTGTGCGGCGTTTTAATGCTGCCCATCATGTATTTACTCTTAATGCGTATCTTCCGCAGTAAAACTGTCTCAGCCCTTGGAACAATAATATTTGCCTCAGACTTCATGCACTTTGTGCAGACCAGAATAGCAACGATAGACAGTTATGCCGTTTTTTTCATTCTGCTTATGTATCTGTTCATGTATGGATTTTACGAAAGCGGAAATCGGCGGGATTTGGCTCTTTCAGGAATTTTCTTCGGTCTGGGTGCTGCAAGCAAATGGACTTGTATCTATGCCGGTGCAGGCCTTGCAGTAATATGGCTAATGTACTGGATAAGAAGCTTTATTCAAAATAAAGATGTTCTGCCCTGGAAAGAGTTTATTAAAAACTGTCTTTTCTGTCTGCTGTTCTTTGTCGCTATTCCTTGCGTAATATATTATTTTTCATATATTCCCTACGGCATAGCAAAAGGCGTTGGCCCATTCAGCAAGCAGTATATGCAAATCGTTCTGGATAATCAGGAATTCATGTTCTCATACCATGTGAATGTACAGGCCGAACACCCCTACGCTTCTCGTTGGTATCAGTGGGTTTTAAATATCCGACCAATTCTGTATTATCTGCAATACTTTAATGACGGAACCCGCTCTTCCATTGCCGCATTTTTAAACCCTGTCTTGTGTTGGGGCGGTCTGTTCAGCCTTTTTGTTCTTATTTATACAGCGCTTTTCAGAGGCGACAGAAAAGCAAGTTTTATCCTTGTGGGATATTTTGCACAGCTCGCACCATGGTTCTTTATTAAGCGGCTCACCTTTGAGTACCACTACTTTACCTCTTCCGTTTTTCTGGTTTTGGCTATTGCCTATGTGTTCGATATTCTGCGCCTAAATAAGAAAAATTGGCTCAAATGGACAATTCCCTTTGCAGCAGTCTCTCTTGCACTTTTCGTGCTGTTTTATCCCGTTTTGAGCGGCTATCCTGTGGATAATATTCTGGCTTCAAAACTGCTGCGTTGGCTTCCAACTTGGCCGCTGTAAGGCAGTTATCAGATTTTTCCAAAAATCAATAAAAAATTTCAAAATACACTTGACTTTCTCCCAGACTTCTGGTATTATAATTTTCGCCCGATAAAGGCAGTTAAACAAAACATCTGGGGGTATAGCTCAGCTGGGAGAGCGCTTGAATGGCATTCAAGAGGTCAGCGGTTCGATCCCGCTTATCTCCACCACATCAGACCTGAAAATCTTTGATTTTCAGGTCTTTTTTTGCATTTTCATAAACTTTTAAGAAGAATTAAGAATAGGCCAAAATTCTTTGTGTTGAATCTCTTGCCTAAATAATACAACAGTAAATATCTCTACGATAATCAAAACACAGGTTTTTCGTCTATCAGTCAACAAATGATGTCTTCATATATCGTATAATTATATTAAAACGCCTTGATCTCATTTATGTGAGGTCAAGGCATTTTTTATAGATTTCAAAAAACTTAAAAGGTGTCGACTCATATCCCATATATTGAGGAGCAAAAATATTTTTATCTTTTTCTGGTTTCACCTCAAATTGGGGTGTTCATTTGTGAAATGCACATATACTCCAAGTCATTCTCTTTAAATAAAGCTCTTAAAGTGCTTACTTATTTTCATCTCTAACTTTCAGGGCCATTTCGGGGTAGTTACTGATAATAATATCTATACCCTTATCAAGCATATCCTGTACGTCCTCGGGTGTATTAACAGTATAGGTGTTAATTTCCAGACCGTATGACTTAAGCTCTTCAACAACGGAAGGAATCAGATTTCTGAACAGAGGATGGTAGCAAGGTACGCCCTGCTCTTTGCAGTAGCGGCCTGCATTTATTATCCAAGTTTCGCTTAGGAAACCATATTTCAGATCAGGATTCAACTTCATCATGCGCTTTATAGTGAAGTGATTGAAGCTTGAAATAACAACTTTATCCTCAAGGTGGAATTCCTTGATCATATCAAGTACCTTTTCTTCAATACCTAAGTACTCCAGAACGCCGGTCTTCATCTCTATATTTGTCACGATAGGAAGATCTTTAACATATTCGCAGTACTCTCTGAAGGTAGGAACCTGGTTTACGCCGTACTTACCGACAAACGTAGCAGAAGCGTCAAGCTTTCTGAGTTCTTCAAGAGTATAGTTATTAACTCTGCCCTTTCCGTTTGTAGTTCTATCTACCAGTTCATCGTGAATGATAACAACTTCACCGTCGCTGGTGAGCTGAACATCCAGTTCAATTCCGTCTGCACCTGCTTCTACTGCCTTACGGAAAGCAAGCATTGTGTTTTCAGGATAATTTCCGCTATAACCTCTGTGGGCAAAAATTTTAGACATTTTCTTTTCCTCCAAATTATGGATAAATTTATGAAAATTTAAATAGGGTCTGATAATTCAGACCCTATTTAAAGCCTTACGGCCTGTTTATTATTTGCAGCGATGGCAGGCCACGAAGTGGCCGGGTCTTACCTCCACAAGAGGGGGATTACCGTGGTTGCAAGCTTCACAATATTCGTCGCAACGTTTTGAAAATCGACATTCATCAGGAAGATTAACAGGTGAAGTAATTTCTCCCTTTATAAGCTTTCTGGCGGGCTTGTCCTTACCTACAACGGGGATAGGAATAGCAGACAGAAGAGCTTTGGTGTAGGGATGCAGAGGATTTGCAAAGAGTTCATCAGCATCAGCCTTTTCAACCATCTGTCCAAGATACATAACCGCAATCTCGTCGGAGAAGTACTTGACAACAGACAGATCATGGGTAATGAAGATAAAAGTAAGACCTCTGTCACGTTGGAGTTCACGGAGCAGGTTCAGAATCTGTGCCTGAATTGAAACGTCCAGTGCAGAAACAGGTTCATCGCAAATAATAAGCTTAGGATTAACAGCCAATGCTCTTGCGACACCTATACGCTGGCGGCGACCACCGTCCAGCTCGTGAGGATAAACGTTCATGTAACGGTCTGCAAGTCCGACAGTATGCATAAGCTCCAGAGCATGCTGTTCAACTTCAGCCTTAGTTTTATACATTTTATGCTCAATCATAGGTTCGCTTATGAGTTGTAAAACGTTCTTTCTGGGATCCAGTGATGAGAACGGATCTTGGAAAATTATTTGCATCTCAGTGCGGAGACGTCTCATTTTTCTGCGAGAATATTTTGTAATATCCTTGCCGTCGAAAATAATTTTACCGGCAGTAGGTTCAATAAGCTTGAGTATGGTGCGACCGGCAGTAGATTTACCACATCCGCTTTCACCAACGATACCAAGGGTGGTTCCTTCCTCAAGTTTAAAGTTCAGTCCGTCAACAGCATGGAGCTGGCCTGCAGGTGTATTAAAGTATTTTGTAAGGTTCTGAACTTCAAGTAAAGTTTTTCCCATAATTACTTTACCCCCTTAAGTTTGAATTTGGGGTCATCATATGCGCTGCAAGCAACCATGTGAGTGCCGCCCCTAGAGCGAAGCTCAGGAACCTTTTCAATGCATGCTTCAGTTGCATACGGGCATCTGGGAGCAAAGGTGCAGCCATCAGGCAGGTTAGCAGGGTCGGGCATCATACCCGGAATAGGTACAAGCTCCTCGCCTCTCTGCTTCAGGTTAGGAAGGGAGTTGAAAAGACCTTCAGTGTAAGGGTGTGCAGTGCTGTTGAACACTTCATCAGCACTACCATATTCAACAATTCTGCCTGCGTACATAACAGCCACATCGTCGCAAACCTCAGCAACAACGCCAAGGTCATGGGTTATAAGAAGCATGGACATATCTCTGTCTCTTATAAGTGCCTTCATGAGATCCAGAACCTGAGCCTGAATAGTAACATCAAGAGCAGTGGTAGGCTCATCGGCAATAAGAAGCTTGGGGCTGCAAGCAAGTGCAATAGCAATAACAACTCTCTGGCGCATACCGCCTGAGAACTGGTGAGGATAATCTCCGGCACGAGTGGCAGCAATGCCAACCAGTTCCAGCATTTCCTTAGCTTTGTTGTAAGCCTCTTCTTTACTGACTTTCTGGTGAAGGGCGATTGCCTCAGCTATCTGCTCTCCAACAGTCATAACAGGGTTTAATGCAGTCATAGGGTCCTGGAATATCATGGCAACATCATTGCCACGAACAGCCTCAAGCTCTGATGTAGAAAGCTCGAGAATATTTGCGCCGTCAAGAGCTATGCTGCCGTTTTTGATAACTCCGGGAGGGTTTGGAACAAGGTTCAGGATAGACAGTGCAGTAGTAGTTTTACCTGCACCGGTCTCTCCAACCAATCCCAGAGTTTTCTTTTCGCCTATGTTGAATGAAATACCGTTGACGGCACGAACGCAACCATCATCAGTTTCATAATGGACAACCAAGTCCTTTACTTCTAAAATGTTCTTAGCCATTTTCAACCTCTCACTTCTTCATACGGGGGTCAAGTGCATCACGCAGACCGTCACCCAAAAGGTTAAGCGCCAGTACGGTAAACATTATTGCAAGACCGGGAACTATGCAAATGTAAGATGCGTCACGAATATGCTGACGACCCTCAGAAAGCATTGCGCCCCATTCAGGTGCGGGCTGGGGAACACCGATACCCAGGAAGGACAGAGAAGATGCTGCAATAATAGTGGTGCCTATAAGCAGAGTAACCTGAACGATAATAGGAGAAAGGCAGTTGGGAATGATGTGCTTGATAATAAGCTTCCATGTAGGAAGACCAAGTGCATAAGCAGATTCAACATACTCCTGATCACGAATAGTCATAACTGCAGCTCTTGCAATACGAGTGAACGACGTTGCGCATGTAAAGCTAAGTGCTATAAGAAGGTTGACAGTGCTTGTACCCAGAAGAGAAACGATAACAACAGCAATCATGATGTTAGGGATGGAGTAGAACACGTCAACAAAACGCATTATGATCTGGTCAATAACGCCGCCGTAGAAACCGGCGATTGCGCCGAGAGTTACACCGACAATGAGGCCGATGCCAACAGAGCCCATACCAATAGCAAGAGAATAACGGGCGCCGTAGAGAACTCTTGCGAAAATATCACGACCAAGTGAATCAGTACCGAACCAGTGTTTAGCAGAGGGGTGCTGAAGTGCCTCTGCCATATTTATCTGAATAATATCTGTATCGTAGTCATATATAAAGCCGGAAGCGATTGCAGCAAGGATAAGAAACACCAGGAAGCAAAGGCCTACAACAGCGCCCTTGTTCTTTATAAGTCTGCGCCAAGTCTCCTGCCACAGTGAGCGGCTTTTAATTTTTTCAGTTTCGTTTTTATTAGCCAATTCGCTCACCCTTTCTTTACATACTGTGCCTTAATGCGTGGGTC
>SAMEA104404097__coassemble_325_pt1 | contig 48809 bp, 45 predicted proteins | sample SAMEA104404097__metabat2_high_PE_037 | metagenome-assembled genome bin SAMEA104404097 (sample SAMEA104404097) | Balaenoptera acutorostrata | reverse complement strand
CCTCTATGATTTTGGAACCACACAGCATTTTCATATACATCTGACAGAAATTTCCACCATGAAGAAGGGGACTGGAACCCATTTTCCCTATATTCTTGCAGGTGCGGGACGAGGTATTCGGGATGACTGCCCGTCAGACGAATTGGCCGGGTATATTGCTCAAATTGACCTTTATGAAAAAACAGAAACGCCGATCTATTATCACGAATGTCGTGTCCCATGGGACTATCGAGATTATTCGCTTGATATCGATAATGCGTTGTTGAAGGGAAAAATACAAATGATTGAGGAAGGCTACCGTCCCTTCTGGGAACAATGAGTTTTTCCTTGTTTACGCCACCTCAAAATTTGCATCACACCACGCACGGGACCTGCTGCACACTCCGCAGCAGGTCCCGTGTTTTCTGTATCACCGGTTCACCCCCGTGTGTATTTTTTTCGGATGCAGGCTTCTGATATTTTAACAGCATCTGTAAACGGCGGCGGTTCATTTCTTATCAAAGATAGTGCATAATATTCTCCCTATCGTCTTTTGCAGCATCTACTGCACTTTATTTCGTAATGCTGCTCATGCAGATTGACGGTGAATAAAAACTGTGATAATATCAAGTTAGATATATCTAACTGAATGAGAGGGAGGAACCACAATGGAGCAAAAGAAACCCTTATCTCAATACGGTGTCGGACCGTTCTACGCAGTAACGGTTTTTCTGCTGACAGTAATCGCCCTGTTACTGGACCACGCTGAATTGCTGCCGGTTTTACGGTATCAGCCCGCTGCCATTATCCTGAAATTTCTGGCGGCAGGATGTTTATTGACAGCCGTAATTCTCTGGATAAACTCTGTTATAGTAATGAACATTGGCAAACATATTCGTGAAAATCAACTGCTCACCTCCGGCGCATATGCCTGGGTGCGAAATCCCATTTATTCCGCCATTATGCTTTTGATGTGGGGAGTTCTGCTGTGGAACGGTAATCTGCTGCTTCTGCTTTTATGCCCTGTATATCAAATTTTGATGACCGTTATGGTGAAATACACAGAAGAAAAATGGCTGACGGAGCTGTACGGTCAGGCTTATCTGGACTATTGCCGCAGGGTCTGGCGCTGTATCCCCAGACCGCCGAAAAACGGAAAATAGTTTTCCCTTGCAGTGTAAACAGCAGCTTTATTTCATCCCTGCTCTTAGGAACTTTTATCCCCAACAAAATACAGAAAGCGAGGCTTATATGAAAAATAATTTCACATTTCTACTTCTGAAAGCTGCAATGCCGGTTATGACCAAAAAAGCTCTTCCCACACGGCAGTGCCGCAAGGCGGTCATACAGGAATACAAAGCTGTTTGCAGACGCTCAAAGGACATCGGCTCAGGCAACCCATGGCTCAGCTGTTATGCAATGGCGGCATGGTTCATTGCCATGAACCGCTGCAACAATCTCTCTCCTGATGAAAACTATGTAATCCTGGAGCAGGGTATGAAGCAAAGCCGGATATTCCCAAAATTTATGGGAACGGGAGATGCCTTCATTTCCCGAAACCAGTTCGGAAAGGTGAAAAAATGGACTGAGGATCATGCCGACTGCCCCTATGAAAACGACTGGCGCAGAACTCTCCACCCGCAAAGTGTTGATTGTGCTCTGGCTTTTGATTTCACCGAGTGCGGACTTTGCAAGCTGTGCCGAGATGAGGGTTGTGTTGAGCTTGTACAATATCTCTGTCGTCTTGATTTTATGATGGCTGAAATAATGGGTCTCCGTCTGGAGCGCAGCTCCACCCTTGCCGGCGGTGACAGCAAGTGTGATTTCAGATATTACAAATTATAAGCTTTTAAGAGCCTGAAATAAGGCTTTTCAGCAACAAATAATGAGAGGAGAAAAGAAATGAACTGGCTGCGAACAATTCTGGACGGTATTTTTATGAGCGCAGTATTTAATCTGGCAACGGGTCTGATATTAGCCTTTGACCCTGTAATTTTCACAACGGCATATCCAAAGGAGCTGCAAAAAATCGCACCGAAAAATCCAAAAGCCCCTAAACACAAGCTGCTTTTCACCCTGCTTGTCATCGCTCCTGTACTTTTATTCGGGGTATTCAGTGCCTATGAAGCCGGAATTCGTGGTTTCCGGTATCTTTTCTGGACTGCCTATGTGGAGTTCTTTCTGGTAAATCTGGGAGATTTCTTTGGTCTGGACTGCTACCTGAGAGCGAAGCTTGGAACTCGCTGGGAGCTGCCCGACACCCACGGTCATCCCTGCTACAAGACTTCCGTATGGATGAAGTCACTGGGAATTCCTGAACACTGGATTCTCTGGCCTTTTGTTATCTGCCCGATGTTTGCCCTGCTTTCCGCTGTTCTGGGGCTATTGCTCGCCCACTTATAAGTAAGTAAAGCATATTTTGCAGCTGCAAAAACCGGCAGGTTTGGTGTCAATCAACATAATGCAGCTTAAAATCGCCATGCAAATGCAAAACGGTTTAATGGTCACAAAAGAAAAGCCTGTGCTTAACATTTAAGTGTTATGCGCAGGCTTTTACTTTTAATCGTATTTCTTAATTTCAACTGACTCATTTTCAAAGTCAATGAAAATCTGGTAGGCGTAATTATCTTCGCTTGTATCCCAGACCTTTATTTGTGGTAATGCCCTCAATCTGAACTCCGCTCCAGCGCATAGCTACATGGGGATTTTTAAACAGCCGTTCAGTTTTGCGGAAGTTCTTATCTGTCTTGAAATAGACCTTGTTATCATAGAAAAGGCAACTGACATTTCTTACCATAACGTAGTCATTTACTGAGCTTCCCAGAGCCATAAGCTTCCAGTCACCCAGTTTTTCAAACATCAGCTCAACGGCCTTTTCAAAACTTAATTCCTTATCAATGCTGTAATTCACGTGCAGTCCTCATGTTATCATTTTGATTTATCATTCTTTTATAAACCAGCAGCGCAACCACCGAAGTAATTGTTCTGGATATAACATTGAACGGGATAATAGAGAACACCACCATTGTTGGAACATCCTTGATCCAGGGATTGACGGCTGAACACATCTGAACAATACCGTCCCAATTCATGCCGTAAAGTGCCATGTAGGCGGGGAAAATAAGGTACAGGTTCGTGAAAATGGCCACAACAATTGAGTTAACAAATTATTCATAAATTTCGGCATACTTTGTAATATTTGTGCAGTATTTTATATATAGAGTCAAGCGAAAGATATAAAGTTTAACCCGAACAAGCGTTTAAAACGTAAAAATTTAAATGGAGGTATATATAATGTTTGAACTTATTCCTTTTGACCGTAATATGCGCAGTGTTGCTGATTTTGACCCTATCCGTGCTTTTGACGACATGGAAAGAAGTTTCTTCGGAAACGAAGGCATGTTATCTACCTTCCGCACTGATGTGAGAGACACCGGCGACGCTTTCATTCTGGAAGCTGAGTTGCCCGGTTTCAGCAAGGATGACTTGAGTCTGGACATTGAAAACGACTGCCTGACCATCTCCGCCAAGAGAACTCAGGAAAACAACGATGAAAAGCCCAACTACATCAAGCGTGAACGCTACTACGGCTCATTCTGCAGAAGCTTTGATGTATCGGGGATTGATATTGACAGAATTGAGGCCAGCTATGACGACGGCGTTCTGACCCTGAATCTGCCGAAGAAGCCCGAAATTGTTCCGGCAGCAAGAAAACTTGAAATAAAGTAAAGCTACATTCTCCCTTTTGAGAGGCCCTTCTCTACGGAAGGGTCTTTTTTATTCAAAACAAGTCCTCACTCCTGCATATCTCAACCGTTCTGCGGTCATAGCGGATGATACCGTCTCGCTGCATTTTGGACAGCTCGCTGCACATTGCACTGCGGTCAACACCCAGATAGTCGGCAAGCTGCTGGCGGTTATATGGCAGGGTAAAAGAGCGGCTTTTAGTCTCTTTAACACGCTGCGAAAAGTAGGATATGAGTCGCCCACGGATTGTTTTTGGGGTAGTATGCAGCATACGGCGTGAAAGGTTCAGATTTTTCCTTGCACACACGGTGAGCAGATTGCGGATAAGCATGGAATGGAAATTGCAGGAGCTGGGACAGGTTGTAAGTACCCGGTTTACGTTTAAAAACAGCACCCTGCTGTCCTCAGCGGCAATGGCTGAAATCTGCATAGCTTCGCCGCCGCTGCAAGCGTAGGCTTCTCCGAAGGTGTCCCCTGCTTCTGCACTGCCCAGAATACTGGCAGTGCCGGAAATATCGGAATATTGAATGAAAACCTGCCCTGACAAAACTATTCCAAGCTGTTCCGTCACATCTCCCTCGGAGAAAATCACTTCTCCTTTTTTATATTGCCTTTCCCTTGCGCCCAGACAGTGAAGCAGAGAAGATATATCCTCTTTGTCTATGCCTGAAAACAGCATTACCTGTGACAGTTCCATAATTCCTCCTTGTTGTAATAACAACAGATTTTTTCCTGTAATTATAATATACTCAAATCACAAATTCAATCCGATATACAGAGGAGAGCAGAATTATGATAAGAAAAATCATTCACATAGACGAAGAAAAATGCAACGGCTGCGGAGCCTGTGCCGCAGCATGTCACGAGGGCGCAATCGGCATGGTAAACGGTAAAGCCCAGCTGCTCCGTGACGATTACTGCGATGGTCTGGGCGACTGTCTGCCCACCTGCCCAACAGGCGCTATAAGCTTTGTCCACCGTGAAGCGGCGGCATATGACGAAGCAGCTGTGGCAGAACACATGGCTAAGGAATCCACCGTTTCCGCCTGCCCCGGTCAGATGCTGCGAAAGCTTAATGTAAAAGAAAACTCCGCTCCTGTTTCACCTGCTGCACCTGCGGTTTCAAGGCTTGGTCAATGGCCATGCCAGATAAAGCTTGTGCCTGTAAATGCCCCTTATTTTGACGGTGCAGAGTTGCTCATTGCGGCAGACTGCACAGCCTTTGCCTATGCCAGACTGCACGAGGATTTTATGAACGGCAAAATCACCCTTGTGGGCTGCCCAAAGCTTGACAGTGTGGATTACAGCGTAAAGCTTGCCGAAATTTTCCGCACAAACACCATTAAAAATATTACCCTTTTACGCATGGAAGTTCCCTGCTGTGGCGGTCTCGAAATGGCAATAACAAAAGCCCTTGCTTCCGCTGGTAAGAAGCTTTCCCTTAGAGTTGTCACTATTTCCATAGACGGCGGTATTTTATCTGACATGACAAAATAATTTTTATCTTAATATGCACAAAGTCCTCCGATACAACCTATATCGGAGGACTTTATTATCTTTTGGCATTTCCTATTAGCTCTTAGCCTTAGACTCGCAGTAGATGCAGCGGTATTCGCCTTTCTCTCTGTCGGTCAGCTTGAAGATGTGGGGAATTTCCTGCTCAGTGGAAGTGATGCAGCGGGGGTTCTGGCAGTGAAGCACATTTGTAAGGGTTTCAGGAAGCTGAGGGCGGTATTTCTCTACCACCTTGCTGTCCTTGATTATATTCACGGTAACGCCGGGGTCAATATAACCCAGAGCGTCAAAATCCAGATCCAGCAGCTCGCCGATTTTAATTATATCTTTCTTCTCGAACTTGGGGCTCTGAGCATTGATGATAAGAGCCACAGAGCAGTCCAGAGCGTCCAGATTCAAAAACTTATAAAGGCTCATGCCTTTACCGGGTTTTATATGGTCAATAACAATTCCGTTTGTAAGAGCGTCAATTTTCATTATTCTACCCCCAAAAGCTTTAAGATAAGTGCCATACGCATATATTTGCCGTTTTTGACCTGCTTGAAGTAGCAGGCTCTGGGGTCATCGTCCACAGCAACGGAAATTTCGTTTACTCGGGGCAGGGGGTGAAGAATAGGCATATCGGGTTTTGCGTTTTTCAGCTTCTCGGGAGTAAGCACATAGCTGTCTTTAAGGCGGATATAATCGGCCTCATTGAAGAAACGCTCTTTCTGAACTCTGGTCATGTAGAGAATGTCAAGCTTGGGCATAGCATCCTCAAGGCTTGTTGTCTCCTCGTACTCAATACCTGCCTTATCCATTTCCTGTATCATGTAGCTGGGAACTCTCAGCTCTTCGGGAGAAACAAGGATAAAGCGCACATTGTTGTAGCGGCTCATGGCATGGATAAGGGAATGGACTGTACGGCCGAATTTAAGGTCGCCGCAGAAGCCCACAGTCAGGTTATCGAAATGACCCTTTTCACGGTATATGGTGAGCAGGTCTGCCAGAGTCTGAGTGGGGTGATTGTGTCCGCCGTCACCGGCATTTATAATAGGCACATCAGCTCTCATAGCGGCAATTCTGGGTGCGCCCTCTTTGGGGTGGCGCATGGCGATAATATCAGCGTAGCAGCTGACAACTCTCACGGTATCGGAAACGCTCTCGCCCTTGGAGGCAGAGGAGTTCTGAGCGTCGGAAAAGCCGATAACGTCTCCGCCCAGCTCGTGCATTGCAGCCTCAAAGCTCAGTCTGGTTCTGGTGGAAGGCTCGAAAAACAGAGTTGCAAGCTTTTTGTGTTTGCACTTGTCCCAGTATTTTTCAGGATTTGCAATAATGTCATTAGCGGTGGCAATTAGACCGTCAATTTCCTCAACGCTCAAATCTGTAATATCAAGAACGCTTCTCATTTGCCCATAGTCCTCCAGCTTTCATCGCTGGGGTCGTTACGAAAGGCCATCAGCTTTGCAATATCTTCTTCTTTAATATAGCCCTCTCTGACAGCAACTTCTGCAACTGCGTCCAGATTGGAAAGGCTTACATTTTTAACATTTGCTTCTGCCAGACGCTCAACGCCTTTTTTAAGACCGTAGGTGAATATGCTCACAATACCCAGAACATCTGCGCCTGCCTCACGGAGAACGTCAACAACTTCTATAACACTGCCGCCGGTGGAGATAAGGTCTTCAACAACAACCACTTTCTGACCCTTTTCCAGCTTACCCTCAATCTGGTTCTGTCTGCCGTGGTCTTTGTGACCGGAGCGGACATAGCCCATAGGCAGATCCATCAGGTGAGCGGTGATAGCAGCATGAGCGATACCGGCGGTGGAAGTACCCATAAGCACCTCAACCTCGGGGTATTCTCTCTTTATAGTCTCTGCCAGTGCCTTTTCCACATGGTTTCTCACTTCGGGAGCGGTGAGAGTCAGGCGGTTATCGCAGTAAATGGGGCTTTTAATGCCGCTTGCCCAGGTGAAGGGGTCTTCGGGCTTGAGGAAAACAGCACCTATGGATAACAGGTCTTTGGCAATAAGTTCACTTGTGTTCATTTAATTTTCTCCTCCTAAAAATTCCTTTACACATCTTCTGTATGCAGCAACAGGGTCATCAGCCTGAGTGATGGGGCGACCAACAACAATGTAGTCGGAGCCAAGCTCTCTGGCCTTTGCAGGCGTGGTAACTCTCACCTGATCGCCCACGGCGCCGTCAGCAAAGCGGACACCGGGAGTTACGGTCAGGAAGCTTTCACCGCAGGCCTCTTTTACCTTTCCGGCTTCAAGAGGTGAGCAGACAACGCCGTCAAGGCCGCTGACCTTAGCGTTCTGGGCATAGTGGATAACAACCTTATCCAGAGGCTCTTTTATAAGCAGATCCTCTTCCATGCGCTCCTGACTGGTGGAAGTGAGCTGAGTTACAGCAATGAGTAAAGGTCTTGTACCGTCGGGACGGGTAAGGCCCTCAAGAGCAGCCTCCATCATAGCCTTTGTTCCGGCGGCGTGGAGGTTGCAGATGTCCACATCGAGAGAGGACAGAACAGCCATAGCTTTTTTAACTGTGTTTGGTATATCGTGGAGCTTCAGGTCAAGGAAAATCTTGTGACCTCTGCGCTTGATTTCACGGACGATTTCAGGGCCTGCGGCATAGAAAAGCTCCATGCCCACTTTCAAAAAGGGTTTTTCCTCTTTGAACTTGTCCAAGAAAGTATAAAGCTCATCTGCGCTGTTGAAGTCGCAGGCTATTATAACGTCTTTTGCCATCAGTGTGCTCCTCCTATTATATCATTCAAATCTTTTATATTATATTTTTCCATTACTGCGGGCAGGTTTTCAACAATGTCTCTGCACGCATAAGGATTAACAAGGTTTGCGGCTCCCACCTCAACTGCGGTGGCTCCTGCCATCATCATTTCGATAACATTTTCCGCACTCTGCACGCCGCCCACACCGATAATGGGAATGTTTACAGCTTCGTAAACCTCATACACCATTCTCAGGGCAACAGGCAGAATGGCAGAGCCTGAAAATCCACCTTTCTTGTTTGCCACTACCGGTTTTCCGGTTTTAAGGTCTATGCGCATACCTAAAAGGGTGTTTATAAGGCTGATTCCGTCTGCTCCTGCCTCCTCGCAGGCTTTGGCGATGGAGACAATATCGGTGACATTGGGGGTAAGCTTTATAAATACAGGCTTTGTAGTAACTGATTTAACAGCTCTTGTCACCTCTGCCGCAGCTTCGGGAACAGTGCCGAAGCTCATGCCGCCGTGGTGAACATTGGGGCAGCTGACGTTGACTTCCAGAATACCTACCTGCTCTTCCTTATCCAGTTTTTCACAGCTGTATGCGTAATCGTCAATGGAAAAGCCGCTGACGTTCGCAATAACACTCTTGTGGAAAACTTTTTTAAGCTTGGGCAGTTCTTCGGAAATGACCTTTTCAACACCGGGGTTTTGAAGTCCCACAGAGTTTATAAGACCTGCTGTGCAGTCGGCAATTCTGGGGGTGGGGTTTCCGAAGCGTGGCTCTTTGGTTGTGCCTTTAAAGGAAAAAGAGCCTAAAATGTTTATGTCATAAAGCTCTGCAAATTCGTAGCCGTAGCCGAAAGTGCCGCTTGCAGGTATAACAGGGTTATCAAGGCTCAGTCCGCAGAGATTGACTTTGGTGTTTACCATATGACTTCCTCCTTCCGGAGAACAGGGCCGTCCTTGCAGATACGCTTTGTGCCGTACTTGGTTTCACATGAGCAGCCCATACACGCACCAAAGCCGCAGCCCATACGAGCCTCAAAGCTCAATTCGCCTGAGGTATCAGTCACATCTGACACGGCTTTAAGCATAGGCTCAGGGCCGCAGGTGTAGAAATATGTATAGCCTGAAAGTTCCTTTATAACGTCGCTTACAAAACCCTTTGTGCCGTAGCTGCCGTCAACGGTGGAAATGTACACATTAAGTCCAAGAGCTTTGAATTCATCTTCAAAGAAGATTTCTTCTTTTTTATTAAAGCCTAAAATAACTTCCGGCTTTTTGCCCTGACTTATAAGGTCTTTTGCAAGGCGGTACATAGGAGAAATGCCTGCACCGCCGCCCACGAGCAGAGGGCATTCACCGCTTTTTGAGGTGTCGAAGCCGTTTCCAAGGCCGGTGAGAACATCAAGCTTGTCTCCTGCAACCATGTCTTTCAGCATATCGGTACCTTTTCCCACAGTTTTATACAAGACTGTGAAACTCTCTCCGTCATAATCGCAGACGGAGAGAGGGCGGCGAAGGAAAAGCCCTTCAATTTTTATATTTATAAACTGGCCTGAACGGGTAATGGCGGAGGTATCTCCTGCCATTACCATTTTGTATGTGTTAGGCGCTATATTGGTATTGCTTTTAATTGTGAAAATAGACTGTTTCACAGAATACCTCCTTAGCTTTTATTTTGCGTCGATGGTGGAAATGCAGAGGGTGGTCTCCTCCAGAACGTCCAGCAGAACTCTCACGGTATCCAGAGCTGTAAAGGTGGTAACACCGTTTTCTATTGCGCACTGGCGGATTTCCTGACCGTCGGTGGCACTGGTGGGAGAGCTGAGGTCACGGGTGTTGATAACGTAGCTCACATAGCCCTGACGGAGAGAATCTATAATCTCCTCGCTGCCCTCGGAGAGTTTCTTCTTTACTCTGGTACGGATACCGTGCTCCTTGAGGAATGCGGCGGTACCGGAGGTAGCCTCAATGTTGAAGCCAAGCTCGTAGAAGCGGCGGATAAGGGGCAGAGCCTCTTCCTTGTCGCTGTCTGCGATGGTAGCAAGGACAGTGCCGTAATTGAGAATGGTCATGCCGGAAGCCTGAAGTGCTTTATAGAGAGCACGGTTCAGGGTTCTATCGTAGCCTATTGCCTCACCGGTGGATTTCATCTCAGGAGAGAGGTAGGTGTCCATGCCGTGGAGCTTTGCAAAGGAAAAGGCAGGAACTTTAACATACCAGCGCTTCTTCTCGTCGGGATAAAGGCTGAATATGCCCTGCTCTTTAAGGCTCTTGCCAAGGATTGCAAGGGTTGCAATATCAGCCAGAGAGTAGCCGGTAGCCTTGGAGAGGAAAGGAACGGTTCTGGATGAACGGGGGTTAACCTCTATAACATAGACGTTATCCTGCTTATCAACAATGAACTGAATGTTGAACAGGCCTACAATGCCTATGCCCAGACCCAGTTTCTTGGTGTACTCAAGGATTTTGCCTTTTGCCTTGTCGGAAACAGAGAAGGTGGGGTATACGCTTATGGAGTCGCCGGAGTGAATACCGGTGCGCTCAACAAGCTCCATGATGCCGGGAACGAATACGTCGCATCCGTCGCATACAGCATCAACCTCAAGCTCTTTGCCCTTGATGTATTTATCAACCAGAACAGGCTGATCCTCGTTAATTGCAACTGCGGTTTTGAGGTAGGTCTGGAGAGCTTCCTCATTTGCAACAATCTGCATTGCTCTTCCGCCCAGAACGTAGGAGGGACGGACAAGAACAGGGTAGCCTATTTCTTTTGCTGCCTTGATACCGTCCTCTATATTGGTGACGGCACGGCCCATAGGCTGAGGAATTCCAAGTTCCTCCATGATCTTCTCAAAGGAGTCTCTGTTCTCTGCTCTCTCAATAGCTGCAACGTCAGTGCCTATAATCTTAACACCACGCTCCATAAGGGGCTGAGCAAGGTTAATAGCAGTCTGACCGCCCAGAGAGGCGATAACACCGATGGGGTGCTCCATTTCCACAACGCTCATAACGTCCTCAACGGTGAGAGGCTCGAAGTACAGCTTGTCGGAAGTGGTGTAGTCGGTGGAAACGGTTTCGGGGTTGTTGTTTATGATAATGGCCTCGTAGCCGAACTGTTTAATAGTGGTAACAGCGTGAACAGTGGAGTAGTCAAACTCAACACCCTGACCTATACGGATAGGGCCGGAGCCGAGAACAACGATCTTTTCTCTGTCGCTTATACGAGACTCGTTGACACTGTCGTTATAAGAGGAGTAGAAGTAAGGAACATATCCGCCCTTGCCGGAGGTCTCAATCATCTTGTAGACGGGGAAGAGCTTCTTTTCTTTTCTGAAGTTGTAGACCTCAAGCTCGCTTACATTCCAGAGTTTTGCAATATATTTATCTGCAAAGCCCATTTCCTTGGCTTCTTTAAGCAGGTTTACATCGTGGGGATTTTCGCTGAGTTTAGTCTCGAAGTCTACAATGTGCTTAAAAGCTTCAAGGAAGAACATGGTTATCTTGGTTGCATCGAAAATTGCATCCAGGCTTACACCGTTTCTTATCAGCTGTGCAATGGCGTAAATTCTGTCATCAGGGCTTTCTACAATGTAGCTTAACAGCTTCTCATTATCCCAATCCTCAAATTTTGCCATGTACAGGTGGCAAACGCCGATTTCAAGAGAGCGTACCGACTTCAAAATGCACTCTTCAAGGTTGCGGCCTATGCCCATAACCTCGCCTGTAGCTTTCATCTGAGTTGAAAGAGTGTTGGCAGCAGTAGCGAATTTATCGAAGGGGAAACGAGGCATCTTGCAGACAATGTAGTCCAGATCAGGCTCAAAATTTGCGTTGGACTCGGAAATCTGGATTTCGTCCAGAGTCATGCCGACGGCAATCTTTGCGGTAACTCTTGCAATGGGGTATCCGCTGGCCTTGGAAGCCAGAGCGGAGGAACGGGAAACTCTGGGGTTGACCTCGATAAGGTAGTAGTCGGAGGAATTGGGGTCAAGAGCAAACTGTACGTTGCAGCCGCCCTCGATTTCCAGAGAGCTTATAATCTTTAATGCGCTGTTTTTCAGCATGAGGAAGTCATGCTCATTAAGGGTCTGGATAGGAGCAACAACAATGGAGTCACCGGTGTGAACACCAACAGGGTCGATGTTTTCCATGCCGCAGATGGTGATGGCTCTTCCGGTGCCGTCACGCATAACCTCAAACTCGATTTCCTTATAGCCCTTTACGCTCTTTTCAACAAGAACCTGATGAACAGGAGAAAGCTTGAGAGCGTTCTTCATTATCTCTCTCAGCTCTTCCTCGTCGTTGGCAAAGCCGCCTCCGGTACCGCCCAGAGTAAATGCAGGACGGAGAACAACAGGGTAGCCTATTTCGTTTGCAGCCTCAACAGCCTCTTCAATAGAATAGGTAATACGTGAGGGAATAACAGGCTCGCCTATCTCCTGGCACAGTTCCTTGAACAGCTCTCTGTCCTCAGCCTTTTCAATGCTCTCGCAGCTGGTACCCAGAAGCTCAACCTGACATTCTTTAAGTACACCCTTTTTCTCAAGCTGCATTGCGAGGTTCAGACCCGTCTGACCGCCAATGCCGGGGAGAATTGCGTCGGGGCGCTCATAGCGGAGTATCTTTGCAATGTACTCAAGAGTCAGAGGTTCCATGTATACCTTGTCTGCAATGGCAGTATCGGTCATAATGGTAGCGGGGTTTGAGTTGCAAAGTACAACTTCGTAACCTTCTTCTTTAAGGGCAAGGCAGGCCTGAGTGCCAGCATAGTCAAATTCGGCAGCCTGACCTATAACGATAGGACCGGAACCGATGATAAGAATTTTTTTAAGGTCTTTTCTCTTTGCCATAATAAATTTCCTCCTTGGTGTACTACTAAATAACTATATAAATTAAAATTGGAATATACTATATTAAATGTCTTTCCAGACGATTTCGCCCTTCACGGCGGTCATAAGGCATTTGCCGTAAACCTCTTTGCCTGCAAAGGGTGTTGCTCTGCCCATAGACAGGAATTTTTCCGGATCTACGGTGTATTTTGCATCAAGGTCGTAAACCGTAAAGTCGGCACTCTGTCCAATTTCAAGGCCGCTGCCTAAATTAAAGCGTCTTCGGGGATTTACGCTCATAAGCTCAATTAGCTTTTCCAGACTTATAACATTCTTTTTCACAAGCTCAGTGTACAACACCGGAAAAGCGGTTTCAAGTCCAACCACACCCATAAGGCTCTTTTCCAGTCCCCTGCTCTTTTCTTCCGCAGAGTGAGGTGCATGGTCGGTGGCAATCATATCTATTGTACCGTCCAGAAGTCCCTCGATTAAAGCCTTTCTATCCTCCGCAGAACGGAGAGGCGGATTCATTTTGAACCGTCCGTCCTCCTGCAACATGGAGTCGTCCATTGTGAGGTAGTGGGGGCCTGTTTCACAGCTGACGGGCAGTCCCTCTTTTTTAGCCTTGCGGATAAGCTCAACACTCTCCTTTGCGGAGATGTGGCATACATGGTAATCGCAGCCGGTTTCACGCACAAGCTCAATATCCCGCTTTATCGGCCCCCATTCACTCTCGGAGCAAATACCCCTGTGACCGTGGGCTTTGGCATATTCGCCGTCGTGGATATAGCCGCCGTTCAGGAGAGAATTATCTTCGCAGTGGGCGGCAAGGATTTTGCCGCTGCTTTTAATCTCTCTCATTGCCGAGCGCATCATATCCTCGCTCTGCACTCCCCTGCCGTCATCGGAAAAGGCGCAGACGAAAGGTGAAAGCTCTTTAATGTCTGCAAGCTCCTGACCCTTTTCACCCTTTGTGATTGCTCCGTAGGGCAGCACATTTATTTTTGCCTCCTGCCGGATTTTCTCAAGCTGAGGTGCAAGGGTTTCCATAGTGTCGGGAACAGGGTTCAAATTAGGCATGGCGCACACGGTAGTGTAACCGCCGTGGGCGGCCGCCATAGAGCCGGTTTCAACCGTCTCTTTATAAGAAAATCCCGGCTCTCTCAAATGTACATGAACATCGACAAGACCGGGAAAAATAAAGCAATTATCAAAATTGTAAACGACATCAACGCCGCTGGGGGCGACGGTAGAAATATCGGTAATATGACCATTGTGAACGAAAACATTGGCTTTTGAAAATCCGTTTTTAGAATAAACAAGTGCATTGCTCAAAACATAATTCATGGCCGTTATCTCCTTTCTCTGTGCGGCACTTTAAAATCTTTCAGCATGATTTTAAAAAATTCTTCGCAAATTGTCAACAGTATACCATATATTTTTTAACTGTCAAGGAGTTTTTTCATGTTTTTAAAACATAACTGAGAATATCCACGCCAAGTCTCCCTGCTATTGCCGGGCATTTGGCTTTGAGCAGGAAAAATATCTCCCTTTCCGAACCTGAAAGAGCTTCAAAATTTCCCTGTCCTTTGGCTATTACCATGTCCGCTTTATTAAACAGCTCTTTAAATTCTTTGCCGCATTCGCTTATTATGCAGCCGGGAGAGCCTGAGCCTGCGGAAACTATCTCTGCGTAATTTTCGACCCCTGCAAGCTGTGCTGTACTCTCCGTAACGTCGTTTAATATAGCCTCACCACGGACGGCAAAATAAATTTTCTTATCCCCCAGCTTTTCCAGAAGCAGGCAGTCAAAAACCGCCTCCCCTGAATTGTCTCCTATATACAGAACAGTTTCCGCCTTAGACAGGCTTTTTTTAAACTCCTCTATCTGAAAACGCTGAAAAGGAACTTTCAGCTCCTCTTCCAGTTTTTCCGGTCTGAAGCTGCTGCCCGCTCCTGCATCTATAATATTTCCAAGAGCTGCGGCTCTTACGGCAGCCTCCAACGGCTGCGGAGAGTTTTCCACATAGCTTTTAAGTATGGGCAGATTTTCCTGTGCAAGCCTGATTTCCCTGAACTTGTCTTCTAAATATGGGTCATCACAGCCGGTAATATTTTTAACCTCTCTGTGAATAAGTCTGCACAGCTGAGGAGCGCAGGAACATTTATCGCTGTTTGCCAGAATATACGCTGCGTTCCTGCAAACATTTTCAACTTTTCTTTCGTCACTGCTGGCTTTTCTGGCGGCAGAAAGTGCCTGTCTGAGCATACAGGGCAGGCAATCGGGAAGAATTTCCATGTCTCCGTTTCCCCTCCTTTTTTGTTATAGTTTACGACATTTTTTCAATCTGTCAACTGCTTTGAGCACATAAAAATTCAATTAACAAAATTTCACCTTGAATATCCGCTTTCTACCGTGCAAAATGCGCTAAAATTTTTCCCTTTCCTATACGCAAAACGCCTCTGCTTAAAAAGCATAGCCCTTTAATTATGCAGCCATATCGGAAAATTCAAGTAAAAGGCTCATGTCCTCAACTATCTGTTGAATTCTGCCGGGGACAAAGGGGCTTTGAAGTCCGCCGGCGGTCACGGTTTCCATGAAGCTGCCGTATTCTCTTGGCAGGATTTCCAGATACTTTTCCAGTCCTTTCCCGCTCTCTTCCATTTCAAGCTCAAATATCTGCATTGCCGCATCATTTGAAACGGGATAGGTTATTATATAGAAAGGCATTTCAAAGAAATGCACTATATCGCACCAGCTCTTTGCAAAATACTCCTCATTTTCTCCGTCATAATAGCCGTAGTCTATGGCAAGCTGCAAAGACAGGTCATTTAAAAAGTCAGCGCTCAAAAGCTCAGGGTCGGTTGAATACACTATGCTCTCAAATTCCGCAAAAGATGCTTGCTGAACATACATTTCCAGAGTGTCCAGAACTTTAATATTTATAAGCGTCTCCTGCTCCTCATCGCTGAGAGCGCCGCCATAGTAAAACAGCATTAGATATTCCATGGCCTGAGAGAAAATCTCCGCCACGTCCACAGTTTCGTATGCGTTATAGTTTACATAGGCATCAAGAAAATGGCCGAACTCATGGGAAAAGGTGATAATATCCTCAACATCTCCCACAGGGTCTATGAAGATATATGGTGCTTCATAGTCGGAAAGATAGGTCTGGAATGACATGGGGGCTTTATTTTCGCTGAATGAAATGTCGTAAAAACCGCCATCAATCATAAAGTCAAAAGCTTCTTCCACTTCTTTACCCATATTGTGAGAGGCGGATTTAAGAGCTAAAAGCAGTTTTCCTTCATCTGCCAAATTGTACACTATATCTGCGTAAGGTTCCGTTTTCATATATTCCTTGTAAAACGGCACCATATGCTCCCGAATATCCGCTATATACGCCGCTGCATCCTCAGGGCTGTAATCTCTTTCAAAGAAGAAATAATACTGCATTTGCTCGTAATTATCAAAACCCAGCTCCTGAGCCAGTGCGTTTCTGGTCTTTACAAGTTCAATGTAAATTTCCGCAAAGTCCTCATTGTATTTGTCGTAATAGGAAAGCATGGCATCACGGTAGTCCTCGTCCTGAAGCTCGGAGAGAGCGCTGCCGTAATCTACCTCTGTACCGTCCTTCAGTTCAATACTGGGTGAGGCGTTGAGAGTGCGATACTCATTTAATAGCTCGCTCTCCTTTTCCATCAGTGCCACTACTTCCTCGCTCAGTGCCACATCTCCGCCGGGGGCATACTCTTCCGCAAAGCCCTCCCACAGAACTTTTTCCTCAATCTTCTCAGCCATTTCGGAAGCACCGCAGGCGTAGTACATTTCCTCCATAAGCTGCTGAATGGCGGGGTAATTGTTGCTGCACCATGCGTACTCCTCTGCATAGAACTCATCATTCATATTTATGCAGCTTCTTATATTTGCAATGGTATACATGGTATCGAAATTATAGAAGTGTTCATAGCACTTTTCTATACTTTCCTGAACCTCGGAGAGACTGCCGCCCTCAAGAGTCTGTTTGACTTTCTCTACCTCCGCCTTGAATTGTTCAATATCAGGGCGCACATATTCTATCTCACTAAATGAGGGTATATCCTTGCGAGTATCGGAAAGCAGAGCAGAATTCAGTTTTCCGATAGCTCCCTCCCAGTCTCCGCAGCCGCATAACATACACAATGCAAGGGCACAGGCAAGCAGTTTTATTATTCTATTTTTCATACAAACACCCTTCCTGTTTTTTTAATTTTGATATTCAGATATTACAATATTAGTTATTAAATGTAAATAGTCCTTGAAATTAAGTACATTTTTTCATATAATTAAGACATAAATAATATATTATCCGACATCGTTCGGATTTTATTTTTTTGAAAGGAAGGCTTATGAACGAAATTTTTGTAACCGGACATAGAAACCCGGACACCGACTCCATAGCAGCCGCTATGGCATATGCCAATTTAAGAAACGCTCTGGGTGACAGAGAATACAAGGCTGTCCGTATAGGCGCTATAAATGATGAAACCAACAATGTGCTGAATTTTCTCGGCCTTGAGGCTCCCGAATATATTCAGACCATGCGCACTCAGGTTAAGGATCTGGACTACGACCGTCCTCCTGAGCTGAACCGCTCTGTCACTGTTGACCTTGCATGGCGCACCATGCGTGAGGGCAAAATAGCAACTATTCCAATATTAAATGAGGACAGCACCCTTTACGGTATGCTCTCCGCCGGAGATATTGCTACTTACGATATGCAGACCATATACAATAATCACATTGACGGTCTGCCTCTTTTCAACCTGTTAAGCGTTCTGGAGGGTCAGCTTGTAAATGAGTTCGGCAATCTGCCGGAGATAGTTTCCGGTGATGTTTGCATTGCTCTGCCTCAGGCATACGAAGACCCCTCTATGATGAGCGAAAACAGCATTGTAATCTGCGGCAATCAGCCTGAGCTTATTCAGCACGCTCTGGATGCACACGTCAGCTGCCTCATTATCTGCCAGGCAGATATTTCTCCCGAGCTTGCCGAGCACAAAGGCCCCACTCCCATAGTATTCACTCCTCTGGACGCCAGAAAGACTGCCAGAGTTATCCATCAGGCCATACCCGTACAGCGTGTATGCCACACCAAGGATATAGTTTTCTTCCATCTCACCGATTTTATCGATGACGTTAAGGAAACTCTTACCAAGAGCCGTTTCAGAAGCTACCCTGTTTTAGACGAGAATGAACACGTTGTGGGAACTCTCTCCCGCTTCCATTTGCTCAATCCCCGCCGCAAGAGAGTAGTTCTGGTTGACCACAATGAGGCCGCCCAGTCCGTTCCCGGTCTGGATCAGGTTGATATTATGGAGATAATCGACCATCACCGTCTTGCAGATATACAGACCAGACTGCCTATTTCCGTACGCAATGAGGCTGTTGGCAGCACCAACACCATTATCGCTTCCATGTATCAGGAGCGTGGCGTTATGCCCTCTCCCAAAATGGCAGGTCTTATGGCAGCTGCAATTCTGTCCGATACCGTAATGTTCAAGTCCCCCACCTGCACAAAGCGTGACATCGCAATGGCAGAGAGACTTGCAAGAATCGCAAGAGTAAGCCTTGAAGATCTGAGCAGAGAGCTGTTCTCCGTCTCCGGTGCAGATACCAAGTCCGCTGAAGACCTCTTCAAGACCGACTACAAGCAGTTCCACATCTCCGACCAGAATATCGGCGTAAGCCAGATAACCTGTGCAGATGCAAGCGCTCTTGTTTCCCGCAGCGACGAATTCTTAGATGTCATGAAAAAGATTAAGGAAAACAACGACTTTGACATCGTATTGCTTATGATCACCGACGTTCTTCTGGAAGGAAGCCACATCTACTATGTCGGCAGCGACGATGATATAAGGCAGGCCTTCTCCGTTGAGCCTGTGGACAACCACTTTTTCTTAAAGGGTGTTATGTCCAGAAAAAAACAGATAATTCCTATGCTCTCTGCTCTCTGGGGCTGATATTATATGCGTTTCACAAAAATGCACGGAGCCGGCAACGACTTTATTATAATTAACAACATTTCCGGGGATATTCCTGAAAAGAACTACCCCCGCCTTGCTCAGAAGCTTTGTGCTTATCACACTTCCATAGGTGCTGACGGACTTATGATGGTGGTCAAGGCTGAAAATGGCGGAGATTACGGTATGCGCTTTTATAATTCCGACGGTTCACTGGGTGAAATGTGCGGAAACGGCGCGCGGTGTATCGCCCGCTACGGCTACGAAAACTCTCTTGCAGGGGAAATGCAGAAGATTGAGACTACCGCCGGACTTGTGACCGGTGAAAGACTCAGCCGCCGAATTTATAAGGTGCGCTTAAATGACCCAACAGTTATCGAGCCTAAAAAGAAAGTCAGCATTGACGGGGCAGAAATTGAACTGGGTTACATTGAGCTTGGAAATCCCGGTATTCCCCATGTTGTAGTGCTTCTGCCGGATATGGGCGAATGGGACAGAGACACTCTCCGTGAGTTTGGTCGAAAGCTCCGCTTTTATCCTGAATTTTCCAAGGGTGCAAACGTAAACTTTGTAAAGCAGATAGGTGAAAATGAGCTTAAAATCATTACATATGAGCGTGGAGTGGAAGATTTCACTCTTGCCTGCGGTACAGGTTCCGGCTCAGTGGCTGCAATCTGCCACCTGCTTGGTCTTGTAAGCGATAGAAATATAAAGCTGCAAAATGCGGGCGGTGAACTGTCCGTTGACCTCAAACGTGATAATAACAGAATATTTGACATCTATCTCTCCGGCCCTACAAACATTGTATGTGAGGGCGAGATTTTAGACGAGGACTTAAATTAAACAAAAAAACGCCACTGTAAGTGGCGTTTTTTTATTCAATCTTGAAAAAGATACTCTATAAATTTGCAGATGTTTTCACGGTGAGGTGCGGAGTACGGCACAAAGAGATAATAGCTGTCTTCATCGCCGTAAGGTTCATCTTTGATGAAGCGGCACTGCGAAAGCTCCAGTGCTGCGGGGAAACTGTCACTGAACACTCCTGCTTCAAGTTCGTTTTTGCCCTCTGAAATGTAGGGACTGAGCTTTTCATACAGCTCAGGCGAGAGAATTTCGGACAGGTCAGCCATAGGTACACTGGTTGCGAAATGCTGATACAGCTCTTCACAGCACACCACGAAGTCCAGCTCTCCCACTGCCATGTATGCAATAATCTTGCCGTTACTGGCAGCCGACACGTCCGTTGCTCCGCCTTCAAGGTCAATATACAGCTCATCATCAAAAATAATATTCTGGTTTTTTTGCAGATTTAAAATTGGTGACAGCTCTTTTTCAAGCTCCTCCGAGTCGAAAAATCTGTAAACATCATTTACAAAAAAGCCCTGCAATACAGTTTCTTTCTGTCTCTGTATCAGCACATCACCCACATATGCACCAAGCATGGCAACAATCAGCAGACCGATAAGCCAGCCTTTATAATAAGTAAAAAGGTAGGAAATTTTCTGTCTGACGGTCATGGGGCGCATTTTTTCTTTTAAATCATTGTACCATCTTTTAAATCGCTCAGATAAAGTCATAATATCAAATCAGCCATTTCTCATCATCGTTTTTGCTGCCGCTTTTCACTGTGGCGGCTTTTTTGTCCTCCTCATCCTTTTCCGTGTACTTCATAAACACTCCGAAAATGAAATATGAAGAGAAGAACACAAAAAGTCCGAACCAGAAGAAAAACAGACCGCTCATATAGAAAAGCAGTGCTCCCAGTATAATGCTCATAACAACAAGGGTAATAGTAACAGGCAGATTTCCCACAGCCATTACGAAAGAGTTGGTAATAAGCTTTTTAATAGGGAAATCATAGAGCGCCAGAGTGGGATATATATAGTAGCAGCAGGAAAGGAAAATAATTGTTATGCAGGCGCAGAAACCGAAGATAAACACACCCGGCACACCGCCTCTTGAAATAAGGAAGTTCCATGCAGCCCACATATCCAAAAGGAAAAATGAAAGACCTGAAAGCTGGATAATCCACAGGATAGTTGCCTTTTTAAAGTGCTTTTTAAAGGATCTGAAATAGCTTTTGCACAATGAGCCCTCGGTATTTTTTACCTGATTTATGGTGAACTCATAAAAGGCAGTTGTGGAAGCGCCGATAGTAAAAATAGGAATACTGGTCAAAAACCACAATATGCTCATGCAGAAAACATCCGTAATTTTTCCGATAAACTGCCAGAATTTATTTTCAGGGTCGAAAATCTGGTACATTGCTTACTCCAATATGTTACTGGTTATATAGTCAACGCCCATTTCGACCATTTTGTTGCCGGCTTCAAGGTCATTTACAGTCCAACAGTTTACTTCCTTACCCATTGCGTGCACTCTGTCCACAATCTCCTGGGTAAGCAGGTGGTGGTCAATATCAAGACCCAGAGAGTATTTTTCCAGAGAATCAAAAACGCTGTCCTCCCACTTATGCTCAATCAGATACTGAGCATTTACCTTGGGGTATCGGCGGCGGAGATAAACAAGGTTTATAAGCTGGAAAGAAATGAAGATTACATGGTCGAGGTAGTCCTCCTTCTCGAATATTTCAACTATTTCGTAAATTTCTTCCTCTGCAAACTCGTTTTTAAATTCAAAAACGCAGGTCTTGTCGTACTTTTTGCAGATGCGGATATATTCTTCAACCGTGGGTATATGCAGGTCAATTCTGCCTCTCTTGCCGTCAATATCGGTAAGCTGGAGATTTCTGAGGGTGTCGTAGCTGGTCTTTTCAATTATCATAGAGTCGAGAGCTACACGAGCGGTATCGTCATCATGGAAAATAACATACTTACCGTCACTGGTTTTGTGAACATCGGTCTCAATGCCGAAATATTTTTCTCTGTTGCCTGCTGCGACGAATGCAGAGCAGGTATTTTCTTTTTCAAGACCGCTCAGACCTCTGTGAGCAATCATTTTCACATTTTTGCTGTCCAACTTAATGGTATTCATAGCTGTCTCCTTTATATTAAGCCTGATTTTTAGCGGCTTTTATACGCTTAAAAGTATATCATTTTATTTTGCGCTTTTCAATATTAACAGTACACTCAAAGGCTCTAAAGAAGAATTTTTATATTTACATATATAAGTCACAATAAAGGCAGCGTTTAGATAAAAAAATCACAATATTTTTAGGTATATTTGCCAAAATGCCCTATGTGTTTTTATGGCAACTGTTTAATTGAATAAATTACTTCTGCATGATATACTTGGTAAGTAGAACGGTTTTGCAGCACAATTCCACGTTAGAATCGTATAATTTTGAAAAGGAGATATTCGAAATGAAAAAGCTACTGGCAATCTTACTTGCAATGTCCATGGTTTTCGCACTTGCTGCCTGCGGAGGCGATACAGGTGCACCTGCCCCTGCTGAAAGCCCCGCTGAGGAACCTGCTGATGCAGCTCCCGCAGATCCTGACATGTACGCTGTCACCGAGCCTATTGAAATAGTGTGGTGGCACGCACTCGAGGATCAGTATTCCAATCTTATAAACGAAGTCGTAGAAGACTTCAATAATTCTCAGGATCTTATCACCGTCAAGGCTCAGTATATCGGCGCATACAAGGATGTTAACGAAGCTCTGGTTTCCGCTCATGCAGCAGGCACCGGTCTTCCCGCACTCTGCGTTGCCAACACCGACTATGTTGCATCCTACGGCGCAGGCGGTGTTTTTGAGAACCTTGATCCTTACATAGCCGCTACCGGCTACGATGTGGACGACTTCTCTACCGGTCTTCTTCTTTCCGCTCAGTACGACGGCAAACAGGTTGCTATGCCTTTCCTCCACTCCACTCAGATCATTTACTACAACAAGACTATGGCTGAGGAAAACGGAATTGAGGTTCCCACTACCATTGAAGACTTCCCTGCATTCCTTGAAGCAGGTAAGGAAGCTTGCGGCGGCTACGGCACTGTTGTTCCCGGCTGGGACCAGTGGTACTTTGAGACCCTCTACCTTAACGAAGGCGTAGATATTATTACTGAAGACGGTACCTGCGACCTCAACAGCGAGGCTGCTCTCGGCGTTACCAACATGATTAAAGACTGGTGCGATCAGGGTCTTGCTTACTTTGCAACCGGCACCGATGCTTCTTCTGCAATGAGACAGAAGTTCTATGACGGCGAAGCATTCTCCGTTATGCACACCTCTTCTCTCTACAACAACTATGTAGACAAGTGCGACTTTGAAGTCGGTATGGCATGGTACCCCGCAGGCTCCACCGGCGATAAGAACTCCGAAGTCGGCGGCTGTGTTCTGGGTATCCCCGCAGGCAACGATCAGGCTACCAAGAACGCTGCATGGCAGTTCCTCCAGTACCTCTGCGGTAAAGAAGTCAACATGAAGTGGGCAAAGGGTACCGGTTACCTGCCTACCCGTAACTCTGTTCTCACCACCGATGAAGGTGTTAAGTTCCTCGAAGAAAAGCCTGCTTTCCAGTGCATCTTTGATAACCTGAACCTTATCAACCCCCGTATTCAGAATGCTGCATGGAGCGAGCTTGCTACCACCTGGAAGAACTACATGGACACCATGATGAACCAGGGAGGCGACATTGCCACCAACTCCGAGGATTTAGTAGTAGAAGTTAACGAAATTCTCGAGGACAGTATTGGCTGATTTAACCATTAAATATTAAATTTACTCAAGCCCTGCCTATGAGTAGGGCTTGAGCAGCATTTTTTTGAGAGAGAGGAGTTGCTGTAATGGCCGAATGCACACTTGAAAAAAATGCGGTTAGTACAGTAAACGGTTCAGGAAAAAAGAAACGGATTTCAAATCGGACGAAATCACATATTCAGGATTTTCTTTTTGTTTTGCCTGCCCTTATTCTGCTGGCCGTTTTCACTTACTACCCCATTGCAAAGCTTGTTCAGATTAGCTTCACAGACTGGAACCTGTTAAGACCTGAATGGAAATTTGTAGGATTAAAGAACTGGAAATGGCTTTTCCAGGGTTCCGGCGCAAAATACCTTTGGAACTCACTTGAAGTCACATTCCTTTACTCACTGGGTGAGATTTTCGCCACTTTGGTTGGCGGTATTCTCTTTGCCCTGCTGTTTAAGCGTATGACCCGCTCTTTCAGCGCCATGCGCGCCATTATTTTTGTTCCTAAATATGTGGCTATGTCCTCTTGTGCCGTTGTATTCCTTTGGATACTCAATACCGACTTCGGTGTTCTCAACTACCTGCTCAAGTTAGTTGGTATCGGCCCTGTGGACTGGCTGAATCAGGAATCCACGGCTCTTATATCCGTATTGATGACGACGTGCTGGCGTGTTGTCGGTTATGGTATGATGATCTACCTCTCTGCCATGATGGGAATTTCACCTCAGTATTACGAAGCTGCATCTCTGGACGGAGCAAGCAAGACAAAGCAGTTCTTCAAAATTACTCTGCCACTGCTCTCCCCCACCACGCTGTTTTTGCTGGTGACTACCTTCCTGTCCTCTATGAAGGTGTTCCAGTCCGTAGACATTCTGACCTCCGGTGGTCCTGCCCGTTCCACTGAGGTTTTCGTTTACCTGATTTACAGATATGCTATGGTTGACTTCCGTATGGATAGAGCGGCAACTTCCGCAGTTCTGTTCTTTATGATTTTATTGCTTGTAACAATCTGTACCATGAAGTTCTCGCAGAACAAGGTCAATTACGATTCTTAAAGAAGGAGGGAAATTGCATTGAATTCAAACATAACTACTATACGCAAAAAGCGCAGCATAGGCTACCATATTCAGACCGTTGTAGCTATTTTAATCACGATTATAATGATTTTCCCCCTTTACTGGATGATTGCCACTTCCTTTAAATCCGCAGAAGAAGTTCAGCGTGTCATCCCCACTCTTTTCCCTCACAGCTTCCACCCCGAAAACTATCTGGCTGTTTTAACCAAGGCAAACTTCCTCCACTACTACTGGAACACCATAGTTATGACCCTTGGTATTATGGTTTTGCAGATAGGTACCGGAACACTGGCAGCCTACGGCTTTGCCTGCGGTAACTTCAAGGGCAAAAACGTGCTGTTCTATCTGGTTCTGGGTGCACTTATGATACCTCTTCAGGTAACATTTATTCCTATCTACATCATGTGCGCTAACTGGGGACTGAGTGATACTTTTCTGGGTCTTATCCTGCCCGAATCCGTTTCCGCATACTACATCTTTATGATAAGGAACACCTTCCTTGCTGTTGACCAGAGCTATATTGATGCAGGTAAGATGGACGGTCTGGGTCACTTCGGCATTATCCGCCATGTGCTTATGCCTATGAGTAAATCCACCATTTTCACAGTAACTCTTGTAACCTTTACAAACGGCTGGAACGCTTACTTCTGGCCTAAAATCATTGCTAAAAATGAAGTACGCCGTGTGCTTACCGTTGGCCTTGCACAGCTCAAAAACACCTTTGCAGGTCAGGCCGTATCCAACTACCACGAGATAATGGCCGGCGCCGTGCTTGCCGTTATTCCTCTTGTAATTCTGTTTATGATATTCCAGAAGTACATGATGACCGGCTACTCCAAGGCAGCTATGAAGTAAAAATTAAAGGCAGACTTTATGAAGAACTCGCTTCAAGTCTGCCTTTTTTATTTGCAAATCTAAAATAATCGGAGAATTTTATATGAAGAAAATAATTTTCCTTGCATTGGGTCTGATTTTATCCCTAAGCCTGTTTATGACCGGCTGTGGAACCAGCACAACACCTGAGAAGAGCGTTACAACCCCTGCTATCGAAGATGCATCAGAGCCACCACATGAGCAGGACAGTGCCTTGAAAATCACTCAGGAAAAAAATGTGACAAAGGATAAGTTTCTGGAAAATCCGGACTATGCGGAGTTTCTTTCAAATGCCGAAGCCGGATTTATTGTCCCTGCTCTAAAGCAGCACTTCATTCCGCAGGGTATAAGCGCAGACCTTAAAAACGGCATAGCCTACATTTCAAACTACGCCGCTGCTCCCAGTATACCCCCCGTTATAAGTGCCGTAAATCTCAGTGACGGAACGCTGAAAGCCGAATACAGAATTATAAATCCCGACGGCAGCCCCTTTTCCAGTCACATGGGCGGCATTGCAGTTACCGATAGCAAGATTTACGTTTCCGATGTTAAGGACGAGCATGGCAACGCCCGCATTGCGGAAATCTCTCTGGCTAATCTCCCCGCCAATGGTGGCCACAATGTGATGATAGAGCGACAGATTGCCGTTCCCATTCAGCCCTCATTTATAAATTACTCTCAGGGTATGCTGTGGATAGGAAACTTCTACCACCCCGAGGGGAATTATGAGCTTCCCAAAGAAATCGGTAATACCGTGGAAACCGATAGCGGCGAATTCGGCTGCTACATCTTAGGCTATGAACTGAATGAAGCCGGCGTTCTTGCCGAAGCGGATGGAGAGAAATTCCCGAAAGCAAAACTTGTAATCGTGGCTCCAAACAAAATTCAGGGTATGACCTGCAACGGGGACAGCATATATTTAAGCCAGTCCTACGGCAGAAAAGCAGACTCCGCTATTTATAAGTACAGCCTGAACTTTAATGAAAAGTGCGACCGCACTCTGGAAATATGCGGTCAGGAGCTTCCCGCATACATTCTCGACTCTAAACGCCTTGTGAGTAAAACCACCCTCATGCCTATGAGTGAGGGACTTTGCCTCAGCGATGACGGAAATATTCTGATTCTGTTTGAATCAGGCGCCGAAAAATATAAAGATGGCAGAGACAGAACAGACACAGTCTGGGAATACAAAATAAACGAAAATTGAATTATCAAAAAGCATAAAAAATGCCCGTCCGAAGACGGGCATTTTTGGTGGAGAATGACGGACTCGAACCGTCGACCTTCCGCGTGTGAGGCGGACGCTCTAACCAGCTGAGCTAACCCTCCAAAGCCTAACTATAATAGCATATTAAAGTCACAAATTCAAGACTAATTTTTGTCTAAAGGGGTAATAATATAGTTACGAAAAAAAATTTTCGATTTTTTTGAAAAAAATTGAAAATAACAGTTGACAAATCGTATCTTCTCTGGTAGAATTCGTATTGCTGTTTGAGCAGCATTTGGCGGCATAGCTCAGTTGGCTAGAGCATGCGGTTCATACCCGCAGTGTCCCCGGTTCGAATCCAGGTGCCGCTACCAAATAAAGGCACAGCAAGTCTGTGCCTTTCAAATGGCCCGTTGGTCAAGTGGTTAAGACACCGCCCTTTCACGGCGGTAACATGGGTTCAAGTCCCGTACGGGTCACCACAAAGAGTCAGTACATTGTACTGGCTCTTTTTCTATTTTCTTTTAAAATTATCTGATATTTTCTCTTAAATTTCCGCTTATATACTTTTTTCTTTTTAGTTGACACCGATAGAATCACCTATTATTATAGAAGTATTAAATTTATTTTAAGGTGATGTTATGGAAGAAATTACAGAAACCGAAAACAAGCGTGGGAAAAAAGTCTTGAAGTACCTTCTTCGCACCTTAGGCGTTTTTTTCCTCACCGTCGCACTTATTCTCGCATTTCTCTACTCTGCATTGCTTATAATATGCAGAGGTCCTTCAGAATCCGCAAGAAATCTGTTCGTGCTCTCCGTCCGTGAGACAAGTGCCATAGGTTTTCTGGCAAATCTGGTGTTGTCTGACGAGGAGATAGAGGAAATAGTCGCAAGACCTGAAACAGAGGTTAAGGAAACAGACACCTCCCTTATATCTATGAACACAAATGCCGCCTCCGACAGCGCAGAACCCAAAGCCGACCAGTGGGGCTATGTTGATGACGACGGGGACGGAATTATTATAGTTCCCGTAGCCGGCGAAAGCTATGTAGGCAAAATGATGGTAGTTTTAGACCCATCCAGAGTTGTCCTTGGCTGTGCTCCCGAGCTTTTGGGAACTGTGGGCTGTACTGTCGAGGAATTTGCCCTGAGAGAGGACGCTGTCGCCGCTATTAACGGCGGTGGATTTTTGGATATAAACGGCGGCGGTAACGGTGGCTTGCCCGACACCGCTTTAGTCTCCAGAGGTGAGATTTACTGTGGCGGCAACGGCGTAGGCAACGGCTTTGTGGGCATTGACAGCAACTACATTCTCCATGTTGGCTTTACCTCCACTGACCAGATAGAAAAATGGGATATTCAGGAGGGTGCAGGCTACGGCCCTGTTCTTGTTGCAAACGGCGAGCCTCAGGACACCAGCGGCGCTCTTGCCAGCGGTCTGAACCCCAGAACCGCTATCGGTCAGCGCTCTGACGGTGCCATTCTCATGCTTGTTATTGACGGCAGACAGCCCTCCAGTATAGGTGCAACCTATACCGATGAGGTTGATATAATGCTGAACTTCGGTGCAGTTAACGCCTGCAATCTGGACGGCGGCTCTTCCAGTCTTATGTGGTATAACGGAGAATATATCAACAACTGTGCCTCCGTTATCGGTATAAGAGATATACCCTCAAGCTTTGTAGTTTTAAAGGAGGGACGGAAATGAATAAAGAAAAGAAGCTCTCCGCTTTCCGAAAAGGTCTGCTGATATACATTACAGTGTTCGTACTGGTAGCAGTGATTGCCCTTGCTGTTCTCTACGGCTTTTTAAGGGCTTATGAGCTTTCAAGACCTGAAACCGCCGTAAAGGATTATATAAATTCTTTACGGCTCACCGACTCAGGCGACAACACGCAGGCAGCTCTCGTGGAGCTTGATACAAACATACAAAGTCCGGAAGACAGCGTGCAGAATTACAATGCTTTGGTTCAGGAACTTAGCTACCGCAAAGACTCAAAACGCAGTTCTCAGGGCGAGCTTTTCTTCAATCTCTACTCTGGAGAGCAGCTTATCGGCACTGTAAGCCTTAAAAATTCTGATATGAAATCCTTCGGTTTGAGTTTTTGGGAAGTCGCAGATGAAGATGTAGACTTATCGGTATTTACAAATTCCGTAACCATGGCTTTACCTGCCGACTATAAGCTCTTTGTAAACGGTTATGAGCTTGGAGAAAATTACATCACCGATAAAAATGTAAAATACGAAACGCTTTCAGGCTTCTATGAGCATTTTGACGGCATTCCCAGCCTTGTTTCCTACGAGAGCGGAAAGTTCATAGGCGATGTGGAAGTCGTAGTAAAAGACGGCAACGGTAACGATGCAGCAGAAGAAAACCTCAATGAAGTCTCCTACCTCAACAACTGTGATGACGACACTACCACACGGATAAGTGAATTTGCAGATGAATTCATCAACAGATATGTGTTCTTCTGTGCCAACACTAACAAGAATGAATACGCAAACTATGACTACCTGTACCAGATAGTAAAACCGGAAAGCCCTCTTCAGGATCGTATGTATAACGCTTTCTGGGCTTTCGGCTATACCACTGTTTACTCCTGTGACATAATTTCACGGAATATAAATCTCATTTCCGATCTTGGCAATTACTACCTTGTGGATTACAGCTACACCACCGAAACCGTAGGCTCCGCAGGTCCGGTTGCAGAAAACAGCAATGTAAGATTTTTAATTTCCGACAACGACGGTACGCTTCTGGCAGAAGCTATATATAACTACTGATAAAAAAGACACGTTCAAAGAACGTGTCTTTTTTATTACGCCGGCAGATATTCAGTGGGATCAACGCTCTCTCCGTTTACCTCAATGGCAAAGTGGAGATGACTGCTCTGTCCGCTCTCGCATATTGCGGTGTTTCCAACAGCACCGACTACATCACCGGCTTGCAGTACGTCACCCTCGCTGACGGCGCAGGGGTCGGCAAGGTTTGCGTAAATACTGGCTGTACCGTCACCGTGAGAAACTCTGACGCAGGTACCATAGAGGGAATCTGTGTAAACGCTCTCAACAGTGCCGCTGTGAGCCGCTGTGACGGTAGTTCCCAAGGGGGAGAGTATATCTATTCCCTCATGGGTGCGCCAGTCCTGCAAGGTCATGTCGTAGCTCAGACCGTCGGTATCATGGCCTCGCTCCACCTCTCCGGACATAGGCCAGAGATAGATATTGCTGTCGGCTGTGTTCTCCTGCAAGGTTTCCACAGCCTCTTCCGCCGGCTCTTCGGCAACTTTCTCCGCAGGCTCCTCCACCATTGTCTCTGCCGCTTTTTCAGGTTCTTCCTTGGGCAGAGGGGGCTGAGGGTTTAGAACAGGTCTTACTTCCTCTTTGGCAGGGGGAAGAATCACTGTCTCCACCTTTTTGTTGTCAAGTCTGGGATTGTTTGCCTCTTTGGCTTCCTTTAACATAGTCCTGTTCCCTGACGCCAGCATCCATGCAGAAACGCCGATAACTGCGGCACACAGGAAAAGGACTATGTAAAAGCCCTTACCCTCGAAAAACTTTTCCAGCTTTCCGCCGGAATTTCTATCGCTCATTTGCTTAACCTCCGTTTGCATATTTAGGTTTGCATTCCTATTCTTGCCTCTGGAGGTAATAATTATACACAGGAATTTAAAATATCCGGCATATAAGAACATTAAAAACGGAAAGAACAAAAGCTCTTTCCGTTTTGGTAAATTTAATTTATCTTATGGAGAAGAAAGCATCTTTTCCGGGATAATCGGCAACGTCAAACAGCTCTTCCTCAATGCGGAGCAGCTGATTGTACTTTGCAACTCTGTCGGTGCGTGAGGGTGCGCCGGTCTTTATCTGGCCTGCGTTCACGGCAACGGAGATGTCGGCTATTGTGGTGTCCTCAGTTTCGCCGGAGCGGTGAGACACAACAGCAGTCCAGCCCGCTCTGTGAGCCATCTGAATGGCCTCCAGAGTCTCTGTGAGAGTGCCTATCTGGTTGAGCTTAATGAGTACGGAGTTTGCAGCTTTAAGCTCTATGCCCTTTTTAATGCGCTCGGTATTGGTGACGAAAAGGTCGTCTCCGACTATCTGGATGCGGCTGCCCAGACGCTTTGTCATCAGCTGCCAGCCCTCCCAGTCGTTTTCTCCCATACCGTCCTCGATAGAGATTATGGGATACTTATTTACAAAGTCCTCCCACATATCTACCATCTCTTCACTGGTCATAACAGTGCCACGCTTGGGCAGGTGGTAGCACTTGTCCTCCTTGTACCAGTCGGAAACCGCGCCGTCAATGGCTATCATAAAGTCCTCGCCGGGCTTGTAGCCTGCCTTTTCGATGGCGGCAACAAGAGCCTTCAATGCGTCCTCGTCGCTGTCAAGGTTGGGAGCATAGCCGCCCTCATCACCTACACCGGAAGCGGGAACAACTTTTTTAAGTGCGTGGAACACCTCGGCGCACATTCTCATAGCCTCTTTGAAGCTCTCTGCGCCCACAGGCATTATCATAAACTCCTGAATGTCCACATTGGAGCCGGTGGCATGAGCGCCGCCGTTTAAAACATTCATCATGGGGACAGGCAGAGTGTGGGCGTTAACGCCGCCGATGTAGTTATAAAGGCTCTGACCGGTAGCCTTTGCGCCTGCCTTTGCGCAGGCCAGAGATGCGCCCAGAATAGCGTTTGCGCCAAGTCTTGTCTTGTTGGGAGTACCGTCTATCTCTATAAGCATCTTATCCAGAGATGTCTGGTCAAGGGCATTGAGACCAACCATTGCTTCTGCGATTTCGCCGTTAACATTCTCTACGGCCATCTGAACGCCTTTTCCGTTGTAGCGGCTCATATCACCGTCTCTCAGCTCACAGGCCTCATACATACCTGTGGATGCGCCGGAGGGCACAGCGGCTCTGCCAATGGTTCCGTCGTCCAGTGTAACCTCAACCTCAACGGTGGGATTGCCTCTGGAATCCAGAATTTCTCTTGCCATTACATCTACTATCTCAAAGTATTGTTTCATCTTTATACCTCCTGCAATGGATATATTCTGATTATAACCTAAAGAAGCGGAAAAATAAATAAAACTTTTTTAACCTTAGTCACAGGCGCTGAAATTACGGATAAATTTTTCTATATTTTCCCGTTTCTCCTCTGCACTGCCCTGTATCATGGCAGATTTTCCGCCGCCTCTGCCACCTATACCGGAGTTTATAGCGGCGGCATTCTTCCTCAGGTCTATATTTTTACTGCCTATTATATACCGCCAGCCCTTTTCATCACTACCGGAGAAAGCAGCGGCAATACCGGAGCATTTTTCCATAAGCAGGTTTACAAACTCTCTGAGGGCTACCTCGTCTAAAATATCGTCAAAAACGGCTATATTGCCCTCGCTCTGCGGATAGCTCTCCGCCTTTAGCTTTATTAGCTCCATGCTGAGAGCAGAAATGCGCTCTTTGTATCCGTCACGCTCATTTTTCAGCCGCTCCACTGCTTCTGCCGTCTTATCTCTCTTTGAAGAGAGCAGAACGGATATGGCGCTGTTGCTGTCCTGACGGAGACGGTAATTATCAAGAGCATCCATACCGCACACAACACTCAGTCTCATTCCGCCTCTGTGCCGCTCCGCTTCAAGTATTTTTATAACGCCAACCTCGCCCGTTCTCTTTACATGGGGCGCACAGCAGGCGCAGCAGTCTATACCCTCAATGGTGACTATGCGCACATCATGGGTAAGCTCAAGCTTGCTTCTGTAATCTATGTTTTTCAGTTCCTCAGGCTGCGGGAATGTGGCAACAATGGGAATATTATCTCTAACGGCTTCATTTGCAAGAGTTTCAATCTCTAAAATATCCCTCTCTTCCAGTTCGCCGTCAAAATCCAGTGTCATGCACTCCTCACCCATGTGAAAGCCCACATTATTGTAGCCGTGAAGTCTGTGGGTAATGCCGGAAACAATATGCTCGCCTGAATGGTTCTGCATACGGCGCAGACGCTGTTCATAATCTATGGCACAGTGTACAGAAGTACCCTCCGCTATTTCACGGTCGGCATAGTGGAGAATTTCGCCCTGCTTTTCCTGAACGTCGGAAACTCTGGCTTCTCCGATAACGCCTGTATCGGGAAGCTGTCCGCCGCCCTCAGGGAAAAAGGCGGTCTTGTCCAAAATGAGGGCAAAGCCTTTTTTCTCCTTGCGGCACTCAATAACTTCTGCCTCAAATTCGCTTATATGGCTGTCTTTATAATATAATTTCTCTGTCAAAAGCCTTTCCTCCTAATGCAAACCGCCCTGAAAAACTTCAGGGCGGTATAACTTTCCTTATATTACTCTTACTCTGAGTACATTGTCCATTTCGGCAATGTGCTTTGCAGTTTCACTGCCGATTTTCTCGCCTAAGTCAACTATTGTGCAGGCATAACCGTCTCTGGGCTTATTTATCATATGTTCAACGTTTATGTTGAGCTTGGTGATAAAATCAAGAATACGGTTAATCATACCGGGGACGTTTCTGTGTATAACACACAGTCTGCAAACGCCCATGCGGCTCAGGCTCACGTCCGGCAGGTTAACGGAGTTTTTAATGTTGCCGTTTTTGAGATAATCGTAAAGCTCATTTGCCGCCATAACCGCACAGCGGTCCTCACTCTCAGGAGTGCAGGCACCCAGATGAGGCATGGCAATTACGTTTGGAGCTTTAAGAATAGTCTCATTGGGGAAGTCGGTCACATATTTTGCAACCTTTCCAGACTTCAAAGCCTCAGTCATGGCTATATCGTCCACAACCTCTGCACGGCTCTCGTTTATTATTCTTACCCCGTCTTTCATGGCCTCGAAAGCGGCGGTATTGAACATATGGTGAGTTTTTTCGGTATAGGGGACATTTATGCTGATATAGTCAGCTTTTCTGAATATATCCTCGGCGGTTTCCGCTCTCTCAACGTCACGGGACAGCTGCCATGCAGCATCAACGGACATAAAGGGGTCGTAGCCATAAACCTCCATACCAAGAGCTACTGCGGCATTGGCAACCATAGCGCCGGTTGCGCCAAGACCCACAACTCCCAGAGTTTTTCCCAGAAGTTCGGGGCCTGCGAAATCAGATTTACCCTTTTCCACAAGCTTTGGAATTTCTTCGCCTCTGTCGGCAATGCCCTTAACAAATTCTATACTTCCCAGAATATCTCTGGAAGAGAGCACAAGGGTGCAAATCTCCTGCTCCTTTACAGCCTCGGCATTAGCTCCGGGACTGTTAAAAACCACTATGCCCTTTTCGGCGCAGTCCTCCACAGGGATATTGTTATATCCCGCTCCCGCTCTGGCTATTGCCTGAAGACTTACGGGAAGCTCTGTATCGTGGATATTTGCGCTTCTTAAAAGCAGACCCTCAGGCTCTTCCACATCTTCTCCCACATTGCAGCCCTTTTTTGTAAGAACTTCAATGCCTGCGGGAGAAATGGAATTCATGGTCTTAATATTAAACACGGTGTTTCACCTCAAACTCCTTCATGAAGCTAACCAGTTTGTCAACACCCTCCATAGGCATTGCGTTGTAGAGAGAGGCTCTGATTCCGCCTGCGACCTTATGGCCTTTAAGGTTAATAAGACCCTGAGCGGCGGCATCCTTCACAAACTCCATATCCAGTTCCTCACTGGGAGTGCGGAAGGTAATATTCATATCACTTCTGCCGGAGGGAATGGCGTGAGGAATGTAGAAAGAGCTGTTATCCAGAACGTCATAAACCTTGGAAGATCTTGCTTTCTTCAAAATCTCCATGCCTTCAACGCCGCCCTGCTCTTTCAGCCAGTCAAGCACCAGACCCAGCATGTAAATGCACCAGCAGGGAGGAGTATTGAGAAGTGAGTCGGTATTTATAAGGGTTTCGTAGCTCATAACCTCGGGAGTTATGGGCAGCTCTCTGCCTGCAAGGGCTCTGTCTATAATAACAACAGTAAGTCCGGCAGGAGCCATGTTCTTCTGAGCGCCGGCATAGATAAGACCGTATTTGGAAACATCAACAGGTCTTGAGAGAATGTCGGAGGACATATCGCAGACGATGGGAGCCTTGGTCTCAGGCACATAATTCCACTCTGTACCGAAAGCGGTATTGTTGGAGCAGTAGTAGAAATACTTTGCGCCCTCGCTTATTTTCAGCTCTGACTGGGTGGGAATTCTGTCGTGTCCGGTAGCTGCGGTATCACATACTATATGTACCTCGCCGTACTTTTTGGCCTCTCTTGCGGCCTTGGTGGAAAAGTTTCCGGTCATTGCATAGTCGGCAAAGCCGCCGTCCATAAGGTTCATGGGTATAGATGCAAACTGCAGAGTTGCACCGCCCTGAATAAGCAGAATTTCATACTTTTCGGGTATTCTCAGAATATCACGAAGCTTCTGCTTTGTACCCTGCAATATTTCGTCAAACATAGGAGTTCTGTGGCTCATCTCCATAACGGAAACGCCGGTAGAACCGTAATTTAAAAGTTCTTTCTGGGCTCTTAAAAGAGCGCTTTCAGGCATAATGGAAGGGCCTGCTGAAAAATTAAAAACCTGTTCTCTCAACATGGGAAATCATCTCCAAAATAATCAAATAGAACTTCTGTTCTTTAAATCGCTATTATACATTACCGATTTAAATCCGTCAAACAATTTCTCCTAAAAGTCTGTCGTTTTCAACGGATTTTATCATAACGTTCAAAATCTGGCCTCTGAGCTTCTCGCCTTTTGCCCAAACCATCACATAGGTATCACTGTGGCCGGTATAGCCCTCCCCGTCCTGAGTCTCGAAAAGTACGGGCAGCACCTGACCTACGCAGGAATTCAGGAAATCGTCACGCATCTTGTTTGCCACCTGCTGTGCCTCATGTGCTCTGGCAGACTTAACAGCATTGGAGCATTGGTTGGGCATTTTGTCGGCAGGAGTGCCGGGTCGTCTGGAATAGGGGAAAATGTGCATATGTGAAAATCCGCAGCGCTCTATAAACTCCAGTGTCTCCTTCTGGTCCTCGTCGGTCTCTCCGGGGAAACCGGTTATAAGGTCGCAGGTAAGAGCGCAGCCGGGGAAATACTTTCTCAGCAGCTCCACAGCGTTATAAAATCCCGCTCTGTCATACTTACGATTCATGTTTTTAAGGGTTCTGTCACAGCCTGACTGGAGAGACAGGTGGAAATGACGGCAGAGCTTTCCGGCAGATGCAGTCTTGCGGCAGAATTCCTCGGTTATTACAGTAGGCTCAAGAGAGCCAAGTCTTATGCGCATATCTCCGGAAACCTGAGAAACGGCACATATAACATCTGCCAGATCCGGCTTTCCGGGCAGGTCTACGCCGTAGGAGGCAACTTCAATACCGGTTAAAACCAGCTCTTTGTAGCCCTCATCTCTTAAACGCTCAGTTTCTTTTACGGCTTCCTCAATGGGCAGGCTTCTCAGTCTGCCTCTGGTATATGGTATTATACAGTAGGTGCAGAAGTTCACGCAGCCGTCCTGAATTTTGAGCATTGCTCTTGTACGGCCTGACACTGCACCGGCAGGAAGTTTTTCTATAACACGGCGTTTGAAAGGCTCGTCGATATTTTCCTCCCCCTCGCCTGTGCTTACAGCCTTTTCTATGGCTTCAACAAATTTCATTCTGTCGGCTGCACCGAAGATGACCTTTGCTCCCAGTTCTTCAGCTTCCTGAGGGTCTATCTGGGAATAACAGCCGCAGACTGCCACCAGAGCATCGGGATTTTCGTCCCTTAAACGTCTTATCAGCTGTCTTGATTTTCTGCCGCTTTCGGCGGTGACGGCGCAGGTGTTTACGATAACAGCGTCCGCCTTTTCCCCCTCTTCGGCGGGGGCATGGCCATGGGCTTTGAGGGCTGCTTCCATAGCCTGAGTTTCATACTGGTTGACCTTACAGCCAAGAGTGTTTATAATATATTTCATCTTATTCACCTTAATTTAAAAATTTGGAGATACATATGGAACATTATCTTGATAATTCTGCTACTACAAAAGTCTGCCCCGAGGCGGCACAGGCCGCTTACAAGGCAATGTGCGAAGTTTACGGCAACCCCAGTTCTACCCATACCTTGGGCAGAGCCGCCAAAAAGCTTCTTGATGCGTCCAGAGCTGCAATAGCCAGGGCTTTGGGCTGCGCTCCCGCAGAGCTGATTTTTACCTCCTGCGGTTCTGAAAGTGACAACTGGGCCATAATTAACGGCGCAGAGGCCATGAAGCGCAAGGGAAACCACATAATAAGCTCAGTGGTTGAGCATGACGCCGTGAGAAAGTCTCTGGACGAACTGGAAAAAAGAGGTTTTGAAGTCACCAGACTGACCCCCGATGACAACGGTGCTGTAAGTCCTGAGGCTGTGAAAAAAGCTCTCCACCCTGATACTATACTCGTTTCTATCATGCTGGTCAATAACGAAACCGGAGCTGTCACCGATATAAACGGCATTTCAAAAGTTCTGAAAAAAGAAAAGTCTCAGGCTCTGCTGCACACCGATGCGGTGCAGGCCTTTATGAAAATTCCTTTCTCTGCCAAAACCTTGGGCGCAGACATGATAAGTGTCAGCGGACACAAGGTTCACGCTCCCAAGGGCATAGGCGCTCTTTACGTTAAAAGCGGCCTTAAATTAAAGCCTTTCATTGTGGGCGGTGCTCAGGAGGATGGCAGACGTGCCGGAACTGAGGCAATGCCCCAGATAGCCGCCTTTGCCGCCGCCTGTGAAGCTGCGGGAAACGTAAAGGAAAACGCAGAGAGAATGAGAACTCTCCGCAGCTTAGCCGCCGATACCCTCTCTGCTCAAATTCCCGAGCTTGTGCTTATCCCCGGCGGCGCACCCCATATTCTCAGCATTTCCCTGCCCGGCTGGCGCAGCGAGGTGCTAATGAATTATTTGGAATCCAAAGAAATTTATGTATCAAAAAGCTCCGCCTGCAAAAAGGGCGGGCGGAGCCATGTACTTGAGGCACTGGGTTACAACTCCAAGGTAATCGACGGAGCAATACGCATAGGTCTCTCCCGCTTTACCACTGAAGAGGATATAACCGCTTTGTGCCGGGCCTTAAAGGAGGCACACGATACTCTCGCTCACTGCTGAGTACCGCTGTCCTTCTTATCCTCAGGCTTATCTTCCCGTCCGGAACCGCATCTGGTTCCGGCGGTTTTTTTTATCGCTTTTCTTGTTACCGGATCTATATGGTCCATAGCTTCATAGTCCTCGGTTTCCCAAGGCAGGTCATTTTCTTTCAGGCGCTTTTCAACACCGGCATTGATTGCGGTGTAGATAACCACAAACACAGGCACACCCAGAAGCATACCCCAGAAGCCGAAGAGACCGGCACCCAAAATAATTGCAAACATTACCCAGAAACCGTTTATGCCAATGGAGCTGCCCAGAATCTTGGGACCTATGATGTTGCCGTCCACCTGCTGCAATATGACTATAAAGATAATGAATATAAGGCTCTTTACAGGGCTTACCATCAAAATAATAATGGAGCTGGGTATTGCGCCGATGAATGGGCCGAAGAAAGGAATTATATTGGTAACACCAATAATAACGCTGACCAGCATTGCATAAGGCATATCCAGAATTACGCACACAACGTAGCATATAAGGCCGATTATGGCGGAATCCAGAAGCTTGCCGTTTATAAAGCCAATGAAGGTCTTATCGGTAAAGGCAACGCACTCACGGATTCTCTCAGCATTCTCAATGGAGAAGAGGCTGTACAGCATACGCTTGGAATTTGCCTGGAACTGCTCCAGATTTCCCAGAATGTACACGGAGACTATAATGCCGATGACAATGTTATATATTGCCATTACAACATAGTAAACGCCGGCGGTAACACTGGAAATCAGGTTTCCGATACCGGGAAGAATAGTGTTTTGCAGCCATTCTATAACACTGGAGTTTACAGTGTCTACAACGCTCTTTGCAAGCTCTTCCATTTCAGGGAAGTCTCTCAGTAGACTTGCAAGCCACTGGCTTATATTAGCAAGATAGGTGTTGCTGTTTAAAACTATCTTTTCAATACTGCTGTATAACTGAGGCAGAATGAGATATACCAGAGCCACCATCAAGGCAACCAGTACAATCTCGGAGAAGAGAACCGAAAGTCCCCTTGCAAGCTTTTTTCCGCCGTCTTTTTTATCTTTATATATTCGCTTTCCCAGAGGGCCGAAAACATTTCTTTCAAGCGCTCTCATAAGCGGACACAGAAGATAACTGATTACAACGCCCCATATAAACGGGCTGAGAATGTGGATAATTGTTTTCAACCCCTGTTTAAGGTCTGAAATATAGTTCAGGGTCATAAAAAAAAGTATTGAACAGGCAATAACACAGAAACCGGTTATACCCCAATACAGATATTTTTTGTCCCATTTGAAGTGTTTTCTCATAAATAACCCTCTTCCGAAAAAATCTCAGAATTTTGCTTGTACAATATTTTACTATTAGAGTCTATGACAGTCAACCATAAAATGTAAACTTTTGTTTTGAAAGTTTACATTATATTTTCTCTTTACAATCCCCACATAGCATTTTCTCTTTTGACACTTTTTGCCCAAAATAATTACCAACAAACTTGTTGATAACTATGTTGATAATGTTGAAAACTCCTTGCGTGGCCTTAAATTTTAATTTTGTCGAAATTTCGGGCTTCTGCACATTTTTTGTCAATTAGTGCAGAACTCTGTAAATCGGCTCATATATTCACTGGACAACTCATAAGTTTGCGTAAGAAAAAATTCGGAAAACTTAGTGGAGGAAGCTTATGAAAAAGGCAGTTAGTTTTATACTTGTTTTTGTAATTATTTGCGGTTTATTTTCAAGCGTACAGGCTTACGCATTAAAGCCGCTGACGGACAGGGAATTGCAGATCACCGCACCTTCCGCCGTACTGATGGAGAAAGAGACGGGGCAGATATTATATAAAAAGAACGCCGACGAGCGGCGGCCGCCGGCAAGCATCACAAAGATAATGACCTTACTTTTAATAGTGGAAGACATTGAAAGCGGAAAAATCTCCCTCACCGACACAGTAACCGTCAGCAAGAGAGCGGCATCTTTCGGCGGAAGCTGTGTGTATCTTGAAGAGGGCGAGCGGATGAGCGTTGACGAAATGCTCAAATGTATCGCCGTTGTTTCTGCCAACGACTGCGCCGTGGCTATGGCCGAGCATCTCAGCGGCACGGAGCAGGCATTTGTAGAGCGCATGAACGAGAGAGCCAAGGAACTGGATTTAAAGGATACCCATTTTACAAACTGCACCGGACTTTTTGACGATGATGACCACTATACCACCGCTTGCGACGTGGCTGTTATGTCAAGGGAGCTTATATCCCACGATTTAATAAAGAATTACTCCACTATATGGATGGACAGTATTCGTGGCGGAGAATTTCAGCTCAGTAACACCAACAAGCTTGTAAACCGTTACGAGGGCTGTACAGGACTTAAAACCGGCTACACCAGTACCGCAAAATACTGTCTCTCTGCTACTGCGGAAAGAGACGGCATGGAATTTATAGCCGTTGTAATGGGTTCCAAGGACTCAGAGCTTCGCAACTCCGATGCGGCGGCACTTTTAAACTTCGGCTTTGCCAATTTCACCCTCTGTCATCTCCGCAGAGATGAACCTTTGCCCGCTCTGACTGTTGAAATGGGAAAATCAAGCACCCTGCCCCTTAAATATGCCGGAGAGGAATACGCCCTTGTGCCCAAGGGAAACGGAAATCCCGCATACGAACTCTGCCTGCCCCAGAGCGTGAAAGCGCCTGTAAAGCAGGGGCAGATATTAGGCGAAATGCTGGTTAGAACGGAAGAAGGTAAAGAGCTTGCACGAATTCCCATAATGGCAGACAAGGACGTGCCGAAGCTTGGATTTTTCGGCATCTTCGGTATGCTTGGAAAGAGCCTGTTCGGGCTGTGAAATTAAGTTGCAGCATTAGGCCTGCTTCACTTGAATTCCTCCGAAAATAGTATATAATGTGAGTAACACTTTGTATTATTATAGGAGGTATTATGGTTAAAGTTGATTTATCCGGAGCAGAGCAGTTCTTTACTGCCGCCGGACCTGATTACGCTCTTGCAGAGCTTGCCCACAAGACTCTTATGAATGGTTCCGGTCTGGGAGCTGATTTTATCGGCTGGCTGGGTCTTCCTCAGCGCATTAAGGACACGGAACTGCCGGAAATTCTGGAAACGGCCAGACTTATCCGCTCCCGCTCTAAAGCACTTGTTGTTATCGGTATCGGCGGCTCCTATTTAGGTGCCCGTGGTGCAATAGAGCTTTTGAAGCCCATTCCCGGAAAGGATGATCCCAAGGTATTCTTCGTTGGCAATGGTCTTTCTGCTGACGCTCTCTGTGATACTCTGGATTTACTGGGAGACATGGACTTCGACGTTAATGTTATCTCCAAGTCCGGCACTACCCTTGAGCCTGCCGCTTCTTTCCGTATTTTCCGTGGACTTCTGGAAAAGAAATACGGTGACAAGGCAGATGAGCATATTTTCGCTACAACCGATGCTCACAAGGGCGTTTTGAAATCTGTTGCCGACAGACAGGGCTGGAAAACCTTTGTAGTGCCTGACGATGTGGGCGGACGTTTCAGTGTTCTCTCCGCCGTGGGTCTTTTGCCTATGGCAGTTGCAGGCATTGATGTTGAAAAGGTCATTGACTGCGCTATTGAGGAGTTCAAAGTTCTTTCCGTTCCCTCAAAGGAAAATCCTGCATGGCAGTATGCCGCCGCAAGACAGAGCCTATACAACAAGGGCTACGGCGTTGAAATTCTGGCCTGCTACGAGCCTTCCTTCCGCTTCATGGCTGAGTGGTGGAAGCAGCTCTACGGCGAGAGCGAGGGCAAAGACCACAAGGGTATCTTCCCCGCTTCCGTTGAGTTTACCGCCGACCTGCACTCTATGGGTCAGTTCATTCAGGAAGGCCCCAGAAATCTTATGGAGTCTGTTGTCCGCTTCACCGAGAGCCGCAGAGCTTACATTTTCCCCTCTGACGAGGAAAATGCCGACGGCTTAAACTACATAGCAGGCAGAGACATGGCGGATATTTGCCGTGTAGCCGCTGACGCAGTTAAGGAAGCCCACATTTCCGGCGGTGTGCCTAACATGGTTATTGAGGTTCAGAAGAGAGATGAGGCCGGCTTTGCCTCTCTGGTTTGCTTCTTCGAGATGGCCTGCGCCATTTCCGGTTATATGTCCGGCGTTAATCCCTTTAATCAGCCAGGTGTTGAGGCATACAAGAAGAATATGTTCCGTATGCTCGGCAAGCCCGGCGCAATGTAAAATTTATTATGAGACTAAAAGGGTCTGTCACAGAATTTACATTCTGCAACAGACCCTTTTAATATCAAAAGTGCATTATCTGTAAAAGGAACAGCCAACTCAGGCCGTAATAGCACACAACAGCCACAAGGTCGTTTACCGTTGTTATCAGCGGGCCTGATGCCACCGCAGGGTCTATGCCCATCTTCTTAAACAGCATCGGGATAAGAGTTCCGCCGGCGCTGGAGCAGAGCATGGCAAGCAGGAGGGACAGCCCGATGCAGCCGGAAACCGAAAAGGCAAACACAAGGCTCTCGCCCTTGGTGAAGAATATAAAAATCCCCACCAGCATAACGGATATAGAGCCTAAAATAGCGCCGTTACACAGTCCCACTTTCATTTCCTTGCCTAAAAAGCCCAGCTTTTGCTTAAAGCTCAGCCCCTCGGAACTTAGCACACGCACCGTCACGGCAAGAGACTGGGTGCCGGTATTACCTGCCATATCAAGGACAAGGGACTGAAAAGCCATTATTATGGTGAGCTGAGATACCACCTTTTCAAAAATTCCCACCACACTTGAGACCACAAGCCCAAGGCACAGCAAAATAAGCAGCCACGGCAGTCTCTTTTTAAGGCTGCGCCCCAGAGGTTCCTCCAGATCCTCCTGAGCGGTAAGACCTGCAAGCATTGCGTAATCCTCACCCAGTGCCTCATCCGTTGCCTCAATCAGGCTCTGGGATGTGATAACTCCCAGAATTCTGTTGCTGTTATCCAGTACGGGAACGGAGCTTTCCGAATAGTCCTTCAGGTTTTCCAGACAGTCATCCACACTTTCGTTTGCATAGACGTAGGGGAAGGAATTTATTATAAGCTCCTCCACGCTGTCTCCCTGCCTTGCAGTTATAAGGTCTTTCAGGTCTATGGCGCCGATATATATTCCCGCATTATCGGAAACGAAAATAGTGGATATATTATCCTTGCTGGCCGCCTGAGAGACAAGAGAACTCATTGCCTCTTTAATGCTCAGTCCCTGATGGATTAAAATGAAATTTGAAGTCATCATACTGCCGATTTCATCTTCATTAAAAGATGAAGTCAGAGATATGCTGTTTCTGGCCTCTGTATCAAGAAGCTCCATTATAAAAGAGCGTTTCTCGGCGTTAAGCTGCTTTAATACCTTGACCGCCGAATCCGTCTCCATGCACTCTATGACCTTGGGAACTTTTTCAGGGTCAATTTCATTCAGATAGCTGCCTGCATCGTCTTCCTCGCAGTGCTCAAGCACGCCCGAAAGCATATCTGCATCCAAAACTCTGTAAAGCTTCTTCCTGTCATTTAAACTGAGACAGTCCAGTATTTCCGCAATATCCTGCTCGTGGTAATCCTCTAAACGTGCCTTCATTATTAAAGGGGCGCAATTACTGCGGATGAGGGAGATTATCTCCTCCCCGTATTCGGGCATAACCGTCTCTTTTACAGGAGCCTTAACCTCCTGTACTTTTACTTTTTTCCTCATTTTCCTGACCTCCCTTAAAAATAATGGTGGAGTCGGAGAGCAGGCAAAAAGCGCCGTGAAAAAACTTCACGGCGCAGACGAAAAAATTCAAAAACAACAGTTCAGGGCATTGTAAAATTAAACATCGCCCAAGCCCCGGAAAGCACAGCGAACTTTTTCAGGGGATTCAGTCTTGAGTTTTTCCGTCCATTGCCGACTTCGTCCATGACTGTCACCGCATTCCACTATGCTCACCTCACTTTTTATGTATTACTCTTGTATTATACCATACAGCAATATGTAATGTAAAGCACTTAACCTTTCAGCCCTCTTGCCTGACGGTTCATATCTTCCACAACTATATCGTAAATTTCTCCCAGAGATGCACAGTATTCCAGTACCTGCCAAGGCTCGTTGGTATGGAAATGTATCTTTATAAGGTCGCTGTCACCAATGGCAAGCAGGCAGTCGCCCTTAAAATGCTCTCTGAAATAGTCGTTAATTACATCCTCGTCCAAATCCTTGCCTTCAATAAGAAGCTGAGTATCATATTTAAATTCCATGGTTGCCTCCTTAAAAATTTCTATGCCCTGATTATAGCACTCTAACTGCCGTAATTTAAGAACAGTTTTTTAACTTTATAAAAAAGGAGCGGTCAAAGCCGCTCCTTTAGTCTTTATTAAACTATTCTTCTGTCTCGCACCTGGGAGTCATAATGCTTATTGAGGAAAGGTCTTATCACATAGTATATAAGCTTATTTTCCAGATTGAACATATAGACTGTAAAGGTGGCAACGAAGCCTATAAGGCCTGCAATCAACAGCTTGCCGAGAACCTTAGAGGTAACTTTTAATCCTTTTTTCATATAGTCTTCCGCCTTTCTCAGTATGCCTCAGAGTCGTCAAAGTCCACCAGAGTAGGATCGAGAGGCTCTTCGTTAAGGACTATGGACATGTAGTTGCTGACGCACTTTCTCATGTCACGGCGTGGACAGGATCTGCTGTCCTCAAGGTCATGCTCGACGAAGATGAAGTGGAGGCCAAGCTCTCTTGCCTGTTCTTCCATAACAGCGTGGACACCGTTCATACCCTTGCAGGCGATATTATCGTTAAAGAGTATCATGTCGCAGTTGAAGCTCTTAGCCCATGCCCAGAGAGCGTTGACATTCTCCCAGCCGCCCACGGCGTGGTGGCGCATAACAGCCTTTTCAGACATGCGAGCCAGATCCTTAATTGCCTGATCGGGGTCTTCGGTGCTTATCATGTTGTGACCCATAGTGGAGTCCATGTTAAGAACAAGAGTAATACCCCAGCAGTTCTGGCACCATGTAGGCATATCCGTGTAATAAACAGCGGAGGGACCCCACATGAAAGCTCTGTGGCGGGTCTTGCCGCCGAAAGGCTTATACTTCTCTTCGTAGCACTTACGCATGATTTTAATAACCTTGCGGTCATTCTTTGTAAATCTGTGCTCAGTGCCGTTGGCTGCTGCCCACTCGTAGAGCTTATACATAGTTTCGCTGATACCGGAGAGAGGAGAATACGGAGTTTTGAAGAACTCCCATTTTTCCATCTCAATGGTATTCTGCTCATTAAGCTCCTTGGCGTATTTAAAGAGATTATCCCAGTCATATTTAACGCCGTACTGCTCTTCAACAAAGTCGATGGCATCTTTAAGAACCTGAACGGAGAAGTCGTTACCCTCTTTTGTATTATGCTGCATAGCAAAGGTAAGGGGCATATCCGGCAGGTCTACACGGCGGCGCTGGAACATGGAGGTACACTCACTGGCGTTGCAGGGCATATTGGTGGTAAGGAAAGCCTTGCCGAATATGGGGAAGGCATCATCAAAGGTGACACCTGTCTCAACAGCGCAGCGGGAGCAAACGTCAGCTGCAAGGCCGAAAGATTCGGCAACGTCTATGTAATGAGGAGGCAGCTGCTGGTCAATATCGCAGATAATGAACTCAGGCAGAAGCTGAAGCGGAATACCTGTCAGTTCCTTAAAGCCTTTCATAAACAGAGGCGGAATAACTTCGTCCATAGGAACTATGGTGTCGGTGAGAGGTCCGCCGCCCAGACGTTTATCGTTTGCAAGCACACGGCCTATAAGTCTTGTAAGGCTTGCAACTATCTGGTGCATACCCATGTGAGCAACACGAAGCTCATCTCCACGATAGCCCTCATAAAGTCTGTTTATAAATATAAATGTTCCCAGATAGGAACCCATCCAACGGTATTCCCAAATGCCCTTGACTACCTTTACAGGGTTTCTGGCAACCATAAGACCCATGGAGCCAAGGTTTTTGAGCCACATACCGTAATCGTACATTGTGTCTTTAACGCCACGCCACTCACGGTACTTTTCAATACCGGTCTTATCGTAGTAGCGGGAACGCTGACCGCCCTGACCATGCTCGGCACGCCATATAGGGTCAAAGCGTTCAAGCTTTTTATCTATGGAAGCTATAAGATTATCGGTTACTTTCATTTCATGCGCCTCCCTGAATGTTCTTTATCTCCAGAGACTCAATAAAGGCCTGGAAACGGGTACGGAGCTGACCCACAGAGCCAAGAGCGTACTCTTTCTCAATGGTGCAGCACGGGATGTGCAGTTCGTTTGTGAAAATGTGGGAAGCCAGAATCTTCTCGTAGCTCCAGAATTCGCAGAACTTCATGTTCTCGAAGATAACACCGTCTGCGCCGAACTCCTTAACAAGGTACTCAACCTCACGGTGGCGCTGGTCTATCTTCTCGCCGTCCATAAAGCGGGCGCACTGGCTCCAGTGCAGATAATGGCGGCAGATGGCATCAAATGCTGTCTCACCCTCGTGAATTTCTATCTGCTCTCTGCCGGGGAAGCTGCCGAAGCAGTATCTGTCGGCTACAACCATAGCACCACAGGTCTCTATGAGTTTGGTGAACTCAGGATCGTCTACCTCAGAGCCTACCACTACCACCTTTGCTCTAAAGGGGAACTCCGGTTCAGGCTCTCTGGTTTTCAGCTCCTCCAGAGTTTCTTTCAGATAAGGCAGAATTAGATAATGGGGGCAAGCCTCTGTCACAAGCTGGATGACATGGAATTCATATCCTGTGATGGGAGGATTGGGCAGCTTTCTGAAGTTGCCTATTTCCGTGACAACTCTGCAAAGCTCGTTGTGCTCCTCTATGGCCTGCCTCATGGCCTGGTCGGATACATCCACACCCAGTTTTTCTCTCAGCGGATTTACAAGGTTCTTTGTAAGCTCTACCTTATAATAATCCAGATTTGTCTTGTCGCCTCTCATAGGCGGGTCCATAATGGTGACAAAGAAATTATCTTTCTTTACCAGATGAAGCAGTTCAAAATGCTCCTCCATTCTTTCCATTGCGGCACATGACTCTGCACCAAAAAGGGCGTTGAGATAATTGTATCCACCCTCAATGGCTCTCTCGAGTATGGATCTTACATAAGGACAGTTTCTTGTGGTCATGTAGTAGTTGGCCACATCGCTGGAGCTGCACCTTGGAGCACGAAGACGGCTGGAGAAGCAGCCGGGGAGGTTGAGCAGCACTTCAGGTATGTAGAAGCAGTTATACCCCAGTGCGTACTTGCCTTCATCCACAGCCTTGGTCACCAGTTCATTCTGAGCATCCTGGAGCAGGTTCTCAAAATAGATCAGATGTTTAAGGTCTTTCAAGCAATACACCTCTTTTTTTAAATTCTTATGTTAAATCCCCGATGGGGTTTCGCCCGTATTATATAATTGCTAAAATATTATCACACATATATAATATCGTCAATGACACATTATCCCTAATGTCAAAAACTTGACTGTATTTTTCATATATTTTTTTCGTTTTTCAACTGTTGCGGTTTTATACTCAAATAATAATATGGCGGTTTTTCCGGTTTTATCAGTCCGGGATAGGCAAATTTTTAATTTTTTATAATATTTTTTCTAATAATTTACAACTCCCCTATTGCACCTTTTCAAAAAAAATGGTAATCTACTGTTAGAGATATTTTATACTCTTAAAGAACTCACAAAGGAGAGTGTCTATCATGGTTAAAATTATTATGGGACTTAAAGGCAGCGGCAAGACTAAGAAGCTTGTTGATCTGGTCCATCAGGCAGTAAACGAAGATAACGGTAGTGTTGTCTGCATCGAGAAAGAAAGAAATCTTACCTACGACATTCCTTATAAAGCCCGTCTCATCGAGGCCGGTAATTACTCTGTCGGTAGCTACGAATTTCTCAAGGGTCTTATCTGCGGTGTTCACGCCGGTAACTATGACATTACCCACTTCTTTATAGATAACTACTATAAACTCGTTAACGACTCCTCTGTTGATGCTATGACAAGCTTTATTGACTGGCTTGACAAGTTCTCCACTGAGGAGAAGATTAACTTCATCATCAGCATGAGCGTTGATCCCGCCACCATTCCCGAAGATTTCAAGGCAAAGTACCTGCTTAAATAAGTACATATATGTTCAAAAAGTTCCGCTGATGCGGACAATCTGAAAACACCCCCTAATGTGGTTAAAATCTGCATTAAGGGGTGTTTTTATGTATATTTTTCAGTTTTAGGATTTTCAACGCCGCTTATATAAATGCTGTATGCGGCATAAAGTTTAATCAATCTCAAGGTCTATAAGTTTCCTGTGGTCGTAAAATTTTCTGTCCTCGTCGGTAATCTGTCGCAGCACACGGCAGGGATTTCCAACTGCAACAACATTCGCCGGAATGTCTTTTGTCACAACGCTGTTTGCGCCGATTACGGAGTTTTCACCGATAGTTACCCCCGGCATTACAAACACGCCGCCACCAAGCCACACATTTTCCTCAATGTGAACAGGCAGATTGTACTGCGCCTGCCTGCGCCGCAGCTCAGGACTGATCGGGTGGGTGGCTGTGCAGACGGTCACGTTAGGCCCTATCATCACATTGTCACCTATAAAAATTTCACCGTCATCAATCAGAATCAGGTTAAAATTTGCGTAAATTCCATTACCGAAATGCACATTTTTTCCGCCCCAGCTTGCCCGCATCGACGGCTCAACATAGCAGCCTTTTCCCATTTCCGCAAGCATTTTTCCCAAAAGCTGCTCACGCTTTTCAGCCTCAGACGGTCTTGTGGCGTTAAAGTCGTAGAGCAGCTCCGTTGTTCTCTGCTGCATTGCTATAAGTTCGCTGTTGTCGCTGAAATACAGTCTGCCGCTTTCCATTCGTTCTCTGATTTCCCAAAATTCATTAAAAATTCCTCCCTCGGCTGAAATTTTTCCACATTTATTTTAATATCCCACCGCCACAAAAGCAACCCAAAACAAAAAGTCAAGAGTAAATTGACAAAAACATAAAAAATTTTTTTCTGTGGTAAAATTTAACCAGCACTGTGTTATCGGTGCTGGTTTTTACTATTAGTGTGTTTCGAAAAAGAGCATA
>SAMEA104404097__coassemble_321_pt1 | contig 49123 bp, 41 predicted proteins | sample SAMEA104404097__metabat2_high_PE_037 | metagenome-assembled genome bin SAMEA104404097 (sample SAMEA104404097) | Balaenoptera acutorostrata | reverse complement strand
TAGTTATTTTAACTAATATTTTTTCTTACATTGTTCAATTTTCAAGGTACTCTGCCGTATCGCTCTCGCGACAGCTTGGTTATCTTAACACAAGTTTTTCTTTTTGTCAAGAAGAAATTTTTTATTATTTAAAAATTTCTCTTTCACTTGGTTTCGATATTTTGTTTGCTCTCACTCGAGAGCTTGTTTAATATACCACTTACTTTTAGTTAAGTCAACACTTTTTTTGAATTTTTTCGATTTTTTTCAAACTTTTTTGCAGGTATCTATATATTGTGGTCGAAGTTTCCTTCGTACCACAATATACCAGTCGTTTTCAAATGTACTTCCCTATGTAGGGCAGCGGTTCCATCTTATCTTTTCTCACATTGTCTATTCCTTTAAAGATACAGTAGATTCTAAACATGGTTAAAAGCCAGCCAAAGGGAATTATAGATGACACCACATCGGAAATAATACTGAAAATAAACAGTGACATTCCCTGCTTTGCGTGGAATTTTGCAAACTCATCCTCTGGGCATAGAACAAACGGGAAAATAAAAAAGAAACTAAAATAGCACAATATTGAAAGTGCCTTGTGTTTTATATTCTTTTTTTCGCTCGCCTGCTCTTTTCTGTATAAGTCGGCATAGTAACTCGCTTGTTCTCTCTGTCTCTGGCGTTTTTCGTATTCCTCGTTAGCCCAGTTCCTGTTTTCTTCCTGCTGTTTGCGGCGCTGGCGCTCAAACTCCTGTTTATCATGCTCAAGTTTTCTGCGTTCCCGCTCCATTCTCGCTTTTTCTGCGCTGTATTCTTTAGCAAAGCCGCTCTTATTTCTATCTTCTGCTGCCTTTCTCTCTGTTTCTTCGTTATATCCACAGGCTAGGCAGGTTTTCTGTCCATCGGGAATATAGGCCCCGCATCTTTTGCAATATGCCATAAGCTCCTCCGCTCATAGTAATTTTTGATTATTATAACCCAGCGGAGGAGCTATTTCAACATTTTATGAGCAAAATCTATGCTTTCCTATTTCAACAATAAGAGGTCTTGACCAAATCCACTTACTTGTTGCAGTAACGGGGTTAAAATAATAGATAGCTCCATAGCTTGGATCGTATCCGTCCATTGCTTCTTTGGCTGCTCTGTACGCACTTTCCGCAACAGGTTCGTTAAACTGGCCGTCGTTTATGCAGGTAAATGCGTCTTTTTGATAAATAACGCCTGCCATTGTATTTGGGAATGAGGGATGGTCTATTCTGTTAAGAACAACAGCTCCCACAGCAACCTGTCCTATATAAGGTTCACCACGGGCTTCTGCTGAAATAAGTCTTGCAAGTAAATCCAGATCTCCGGAATTTCCGCCCTCTGAACTTACACCGCCGCCGTCACCTGTGGGACTTATACCTAATGCCGCCAGAGTTTTATCTCCTGTCTGACCGTCAACGGCAAGTCCGTTTTTCTTCTGGAACTTTTTTATTGCCTCTTCCGTACCGCTACCGTATATGCCGTCAACTGTTCCGGTGTAATACCCCCAATTTTTAAGTCTGGTTTGTATTTCCCGCACAGTTTGACCGCTTGCACCTTTTTTGTAAAGGTCGGCGGAGGCATTTTGAGCCAGAGCAATAATTAAAATATTAACTGCAAAAATAACGACCAAAGCCAAAACAAGTTTTTTTCGCTCGGTACTCATAAAAAATCACCCTCACAAGCTTTTTACTTAGTTTGTGAGGGTGAAATGATTTTATTCAAATTTTCTCAGCGAGCTTTGGTTTCAATCTCTTCCTTGATTTTTGAGATAAATTCGTCAAGAGGCATAGCGCCCAGATCCTGACCGTCTCTGGTACGGACAGCAACAGCACCGGCTTCGGCTTCTCTGTCACCGATAACCAGCATGTAAGGCAGCTTCTGCATCTGTGCTTCACGAATCTTGTAGCCGATCTTCTCATTGCGAAGGTCAGTTTCAACTCTGATACCTGCTTCATCCAGTTTCTTTGCCACTTGCTCAGCGTAGGGAGCGGTTCTGTCGGTTATAGGCATAATCTTAACCTGAACAGGAGAGAGCCAAGTGGGGAATGCGCCGCCGAAGTGCTCGGTTATAACGCCGATAAAGCGCTCGATGGAGCCAAGAACAACACGATGTATCATAACAGGGCGGTGCTTCTGTCCGTCCTCGCCGACATATTCAAGTTCAAAACGCTCAGGCATCTGCATATCAAGCTGAATAGTACCACACTGCCATGTTCTGCCAAGAGAATCTGCCAGATGGAAGTCCAGTTTGGGGCCATAGAATGCGCCGTCGCCCTCGTTTACCTCGAAGTCCTTACCAACCTCGGTAACAGCTTCTTTCAGAGTCTCGGTAGCAAACTCCCAGTCTTTAAGTTCGCCGATATGATCTTCGGGCATGGTAGAGAGTTCTATCTTGTAGCTAAGGCCAAAGACAGAATATACCTCGTCGAAGAGACGCATAACATTTTTAATTTCATCCTTCATCTGATCCCAGGTCATGAAAATATGGGCATCGTCCTGAGTGAAGCAGCGAACACGGAAAAGACCGTGGAGAGCACCGGAGAGTTCATGGCGGTGTACAAGACCCAGCTCTGCCATTCGCAGGGGCAGATCTCTGTAAGAGTGTGGCTCAGATTTATATACAAGCATACCACCGGGGCAGTTCATGGGCTTTACAGCATAATCCTCGCCGTCAATAACGGTGGTGTACATATTGTCTTTATAGTGATCCCAGTGACCGCTTCTGTGCCAAAGCTCCTGGTTGAGGATCATAGGAGTAGAAATTTCTACATAGCCGTACTTTTTGTGTACCTGACGCCAGTAGTCAATAAGAGTGTTGCGGAGAACCATGCCTTTAGGCAGGAAGAAGGGGAATCCGGGGCCTTCCTCGGTAAGCATAAAGAGACCAAGCTCCTTACCGAGTTTTCTGTGGTCACGCTTCTTTGCCTCTTCGATTCTTTCCAGGTACTCGTCCAGCTCTGCCTTTTTCATAAAGCAGGTGCCGTAGACTCTCTGAAGCATCTTTCTGTTGGAGTCGCCTCTCCAATATGCGCCGGTGCAGGAGGTGAGCTTTATAGCATTGCCCTTAACTCTGCCGGTAGAATCCAGATGAGGGCCTGCGCAAAGGTCGGTGAAATCACCCTGCTTGTAGAAGCTGATAACTGCATCTTCGGGAAGATCGTTTATAAGTTCTACCTTGTAGGGTTCGTCCCGCTCTTCCATGAACTTTATAGCCTCTTCACGGGGAAGCTCAAAACGCTCCAGTTTAATTTTTTCCTTGCATATTTTTCTCATCTCAGCCTCGAGATTTTCCAGAATCTCTGGAGTGATGGCAAAGGGAGCATCAAAGTCGTAGTAAAATCCGTTTTCAATAGCAGGGCCTATGGCAAGCTTAACTTCGGGGTACAGGCGTTTAACAGCCTGAGCCAGAATGTGGCTTGTGGTGTGGCGGTACATGTCTTTATATTCGGGGTTTTCAAAAGTGAATTTATTTTCGTCCATACTGTTTTCCTCCTAAATAAAATAAAGCGCCCGTGGCAATTACTGCCAAGGGCGCTGTAAGCGCGGTTCCACCTTGATTTTTAACTTCATTAAGCAAATAACGCCTGCAAAGCGGGAGGGCATTTCTTCCCTCCGGCTCAGGAGCGGTCGTTCCGGTCACGTCCCCGGGAAAGTTTTCAGCCAGGACTTTCCTCTCTGTGCGTTTTCGTTTCCACGTTCTCCGTCAAAGCCTTTTTAACTATGATATGATAACATTCTCTATAAAATCTGTCAATATGCGTGATTAAAAATTTCCAACTAAAATGCTGTTTTTAATACTATTTTCCCGCTTTCTCTGTATAAGCTTAACCAGCTCCACTATGGGAATTACCACAAAGCCAAGTCCCACAGCAATGGCATATTCTTTAATGCTGACTATTGTGAAATTAAATGCCGAGGCGAGGAAAGGAATTTCACATACAAGAGTTGTGGCAAACAGTGATAAAACCGCCGCAACTATAAGAGCTTTATTCTGGTGTCCCAGTTTGAAAATGCTGTTTCTCTGGGAGCGCATGTTAAATGAGTGGAAAATTTCCGCCATAGACATAGTGAGAAATGCCATAGTCACACCGTGGGCGCTGTCCGTAATTGAACAGACGCCGTTTTCTATAAAACTGCCCACAAAATAGGATATAAGCACAAGGGCTGAAACCAGAATTCCCTGATAGACTATATCAAAACCCATACCACCGGCAAAAATGCCCTCCCCCGTCTCTCTGGGTTTTCTCTGCATAAGTCCGGGTTCTGCCTTTTCAATACCCAGTGCCAGCGCAGGGAAACAGTCGGTTACAAGATTTATCCACAGCAGATGCACAGGGCGCAAAACTACAAAGCCCATAATTGTTGCAATGAAAATGCTTATAATTTCACTCATGTTGGAGCCTAAAAGGAACTGTATGGATTTTCTGATGTTGTCGTATATTCTGCGTCCTTCTTCAACTGCTCCTACAATAGTTGCAAAGTTATCGTCCGCCAGTACCATATCGGCGGCATTTTTTGTAACGTCTGTGCCTGTAATACCCATGCCCACACCAATATCCGCAGATTTAATACTGGGTGCATCGTTAACACCGTCACCGGTCATTGCGGTCACATAACCCGCTCCCCGCCATGCGTTTACTATTCTTGTCTTGTGTTCCGGCTGAACTCTGGCGTATACGCTGATGTTTTTAAATTCTCTGCCGAAAGTCTCGTCGTCCATGTCGTTTAGTTCAGCGCCTGTAATAGCTCGGTCACTGTCACTCAGTATACCCAGTTCTTTTGCGATTGCAACGGCGGTATCAACATGGTCTCCGGTTATCATAATAGGTCTAATTCCTGCACTTTTGCACTCTTTTATGGCTTCAACCACTTCCGGACGTACAGGGTCTATCATACCGCAAAGGCCCATAAAGCACAGCTCATTTTCAAGATATTCCGGCTCTTCGCTGTCTGGTTTTTCAGTCCATAGGCGCATAGCGCAGGCAAGAACTCTGAGAGCCTTATCCGCCATTGCTTTGTTTGCATTCAGAATTTCCGCCTTGTATTCCTCAGTCATGGGGAAAGTTTTTCCGTCTTTAATATAACAGGCGCAGCGGCTTAACAGCATATCGGGAGCGCCCTTAGTGAACTGAATAAACCCGCTTTGAGCCTCATGGACAGTGCTCATCATTTTTCTTTCGGAGTCAAAGGGTGCCTCGGCAACACGAGCGTGTTTTACCTTTAATTTGTTTTTGTTTTCGCCAACTTTATTTGCCCAAGCCACTAAAGCCGCCTCAGTAGGTTCGCCTGTAACTTCGTCGTTGTCTCCCAGTTCCGCATCAGAGCAGAGGGCAAAAGCGGAGGCAAGCTTCTTTTCGTCTTCGCCTATGAAATCAACCACAGTCATTTTATTCTGGGTCAAGGTTCCTGTTTTATCGGAGCAGATTATCTGAGCACAGCCCAAAGTTTCAACAGCTGTAAGGCGGCGAATTATGGCGTTGCGCTTGGACATGTTGGTAACACCCATAGACAGCACCACCGTGACCACTGCCACAAGTCCCTCAGGGATTGCCGCAACAGCCAGAGAAACCGCAACCATAAAGGAATTTATTACAGTCTCAAATCCAAGTCCGCCGGATCTTAGAAGCTGAACGCCGAATACAGCGGTGCAAATGCCAAGAACAATCCATGTCAAAATCTTTGACAGCTGACTTAATTTTATCTGTAAAGGAGTTTTTCCATCCTGAGCATTTGCAAGCGCATCTGCAATTTTTCCCATCTCTGTTTCCATGCCTGTGCCGGTAATAACTGCCACACCCCGGCCATATACCACGGTAGAACCCATGTACACCATATTTTTTCTGTCGCCCAGAGGTACATCTTTCTGTCCGTCTTTAAGCTGAATAATGTCTATAAACTTTGTAACAGGAACAGATTCACCGGTAAGTGCCGCCTCTTCGATTTTAAGGCTTGCCCCCTGAATTAAGCGACCGTCGGCGGGTACAGCATCGCCTGCTTCAAGTATGACCACATCACCTTTTACAAGTTCTTCACTTGGAATAACCGTAAGTTTTCCGTCACGGAGCACCTTAGATGTAGCGGCAGACATTTTCTGTAAAGCTTCAATAGCCTTTTCAGCCTTACTCTCCTGATAAACGCCCAAAACTGCGTTAATGATAACAACCGCAAGAATGATTATAACGTCCGCAAAGCTCTCGCCTTCCATTACCGCCAAAACTCCGCTGACAGCGGCGGCAATGAGCAGAATTATAATCATAGGATCTGCAAGCTGTTCCAGAATTCTGCTGAAAAGCGATTTTCCCGGAGCAGCTTTCAAAACATTTCTTCCGTTTTCTTCCAAACGTTTGGCGGCTTCTGCCGAACTTAGTCCGTTTTCTGACGTCTCAAGTTCAGAAAGCAAATGTTCTTTTTCTTCACAATAGAATTTCATTGCCGTGATTTACCCCCTTCACTTAGGTTCAGCTAAGCTTTAATATTATGAACAGCTTTCAGGCTGTCTCATACAATAAAAAAAAAAGACTTTTACAACCAATAAGGCTGTAAAAGTCTTGCTAAATACATAAAGTACCCGATAGACCGAAGCTATAAGCTTGTGGTGACGATATATCGGTGCCATTTATAAATGGCCTAAGCTACTCCCTTTTTATGGATATAGATTAGCATATTTTGTTTATGCCGTCAATATAATCCCGCGCAAATAAAGGAATATTCAAACTCTGTTCATTAGACATTAAATCTGAACAGAGTAACATCTCCGTCGTGCATGACATATTCCTTGCCCTCGGAGCGGACAAGTCCCTTTTCTTTAGCTGCTGCCATGCTGCCGCAGTTTTTAAGGTCATCAAATGCTACAATCTCAGCTCTGATGAAGCCACGCTCAAAGTCGGAGTGTATTTTTCCCGCAGCCTGAGGAGCCTTAGTACCTTTTTTAATGGTCCAAGCTCTGCACTCATCGGGGCCGCAGGTAAGGAATGAAATAAGGCCGAGCAGGTCGTAGGAGCATTTAATCATTCTGTCAAGGCCGGATTCCTCAAGTCCCATTTCTTCAAGGAACATGAGCTTTTCTTCAGCATCAAGCTCTGCCATTTCCTCTTCCATTTTTGCGCAGATAGGCAGAACAAGGGCATTTTCAGCCTTTGCAATCTCAAGAACGGTCTTGTAGTATTTGTTGTTTTCGTAGTTTGCAACCCCGTCCTCGTCCATGTTGGCGGCATAGATTATGGGCTTTAAGGTGAGCAGGTCGGCAGTAGAGATAAGCTCCATGTCATCCTCGTCGCAGACAAAGCTTCTGGCGCTCTTGCCATCGTTGAGGTGCTCACGAAGAGCGGAGAAAACCTCTACTTCATGCTGGAATTTTTTATCACCTTTAGCGGCTTTCTGAGCCTTATCAATGCGGCGCTCAACCATTTCCATATCGGACATGATAAGCTCCAGATCGATTATATCAATATCACGCTGAGGGTCAGTGCTGCCTTCCACATGAATAACATTCTCGTCGTCAAAGCAACGGACAACATGAATTATTGCGTCGGTAGCTCTTATATTGCCAAGGAACTTGTTACCCAGTCCCTCGCCCTTGGATGCGCCCTTAACAAGCCCTGCAATATCAACGAATTCGATAACGGCAGGGGTGTACTTTTTAGGCTCATAAATACTGGCCAGAAAATCAAGTCTGGAGTCGGGAACCGTAACCATGCCTACATTGGGTTCAATGGTGCAGAAGGGGAAGTTTGCAGATTGAGCACCGGCGTTTGTAATGGCGTTAAACAGAGTGGATTTACCCACGTTCGGAAGTCCCACAATACCTAATTTCATATATCCCTATCTCCTTGTTTAAGAAAAATCTAACTATAACAGATGGATTATAGCACGATATAGTAGATTTCTCAATAGTTAAGAACACATAAAAAATATCACAGCTGTATTTTAAAAAAATCGGCAGTTTGCACGTTTCCATGTAAACTGCCGATAATTTTTATTTAGGCTTTATCCTGCATAATTATATTCGCCGTTATCCTGCTGCTCGTACAGTTTAAGTTCCCTATCCACAACATTTAAAGCATCTTGGGCTTTTATATGGTTTTTGCCGTGAGTAAGAACCTCATATGCCATACTTACGTCCGCAGGTATTCCCTGTCCAAGTCTGCAACACTGTGACAGGTTCAAAGCGGCATAGGCAAACAGCTTATATTCCAGTCCTGTTTTTTCTGCCCCAATATAGTTCTCGTCGAAAATACGCATCATCAGGTTAACAGCATCGCTGTACTTCTGCTTCGTGCTTGCTATGTCAATCAGCACTACCCCACGTAAAATCGCAACCTTGGGATTTTCAACATCTACTAAGTATGTTAACACATCGTCCTTAGGTTCTCCGGAAAAGAATTTGCATAACGCCAGTTTATATGAACTTTCCCGCAGATTAGCCATGACTTCCTCATAGTCAATTTTTTCCAAACCTTTCACATTCGTATGAAAATACTCGCAAAGTCTCTCGCACAGATTATAGGCTTCAGCCCATTGCTTTCTTGCGTTTTCCAAATCCATATCAGAACTGTCAGCATCTGCTTTATTAGCTCTGGAAATTTTCAATTTGCTGAGTAAGTATGCAGCATATGGCTCATCATAAGTTAAAGCTATTTCCAGCCATTTTATCGCCTCGTTTTCAAATTTCTCAGCTTCATCTCCGTTAGCATCGAACCGGCAGTACAAATTAAATTCGGCTAAACGTATCATTGACTCAACATCTCCGGACATTGCCAGGCTTTCTTGCTCTTCCGTTGTCATTTTACCACCTTCAAACTTATAAATATAAATATCTCTTTATATTGTCTCGCTTTTCAGTACGGATAGACTTTTCGCATTGTGGCAGAATAAGGCTTCAAAAAACGCTCCGCAATTATGTATACGTAAAAAGTATGCAAATAGCTATTTTTATATATGTTTCGATATAATTTTATTGCAAATTAAAGTTTTATATGAATAGCTTCGCTGATATTTTACCGCAATTTGCAGTAAAAGTCAATACAACAAAATGCGGTGTGATATTTTACTCCCAACAAAGGAGGTGGCTATATGTATCAGCGCATACGCGATCTAAGGGAAGACCGTGATTTTAAGCAGAAAGAGCTTGCAGGATATCTTAACTGTTCACAGCAAGTGTACAGCAATTATGAACTCGGACAACGGGACATTCCCACAGATGTTCTGATAAAGCTCTCTAATTTGTACGAAGTTTCAACTGATTACATTCTCGGTCTAACCAAAAATCCAAAGAGAAATTTGTAGAAAGCCTTTTATGTAAAAAAGCTCCTGCCTTTCGGTAGGAGCTTTTAATATTTTATTTTTCCTCGGGAGGCTCAGTCTGAGAAGTTTCAGGATTTTCTTCCGTCTTTTCTTCAGTCTTTTCATCTTCACTTCCGTCGCTCATGGAGATGTGCTTTGCAGGGCGCTCGATGCTGTCATCGTTTTTAACGTCCTTAGCCTTCTTCAGGTACTCAGGCATAAACTCGCCATGCTCAAAGAAGTAGTTGAATTCATCGGCTTCCATAGTCTCATGCTCAAGCAGGTACTCGGCAAGAGCCTTGAGCTGGTCTGCGTGCTCGGTGAGTATCTGCTCACACATAGCGGCTGCCTTGTCGAAGATAAGTTTAACCTCTTCATCGATAACAGCGGCAGTCTCCTCAGAATAGCTCTTGGTCTGACCGAAGTCACGACCTATGAAGATACTGTGGTCGGAACTGTCAAAGCTGATAGGTCCGAGCTTTTCGCTCATACCATACTTTGTAACCATATCACGGGCAATGGAGGTTGCCTGCTGAATATCACCGGAAGCGCCGGTGGATATATCGTCAAGGAACAGCTTTTCGGAAATTCTACCACCAAGGCTCATAACGATGTTCTCGAACATCTCAGCTCTGGACTGGAAGTTTTCCATATCTTCCTGAGGTCTGAAGAGGGTGAAGCCACCAGCAGGTCCTCGAGGAACGATAGTTATATAGTGGACAGGGTCAACGTGTTTAAGGTATCTGCCGGCAACAGCGTGTCCGGACTCATGGTAAGCAGTAAGACGTCTTGCTTTTTCGCTCATCTTGCGGCTCTTCTTCTCAGGGCCCATCTGAACTTTCAGGATAGCCTCATCAATATCTTCCATGTTAATAAAGCGGTGCTTTCTGCGAACGGCCAGCAGAGCTGCCTCGTTCATAAGGTTTTCAAGATCAGCACCGGCAAAACCGGGAGTACCCTTTGCGATTGAGTTAAGGTCAACATCGTCAGCCAGATGCTTGTCTCTGGAGTGTATCTTCAGGATGGCTTCACGTCCTCTTATATCGGGCAGCCCAACATAGACCTGACGGTCGAAACGGCCGGGACGAAGCAGTGCGTTATCCAGAATATCGGCACGGTTGGTAGCTGCCATAACGATAACGCCCTCGTTGTTGCCAAAGCCGTCCATCTCGACAAGCAGCTGGTTCAGTGTCTGCTCACGCTCATCGTGGCCGCCTCCGAGGCCGCTGCCTCTCTGACGACCCACAGCATCAATTTCATCTATGAATATAATTGCAGGAGCCAGTTTCTTTGCCTGCTCGAACAGGTCACGGACACGTCCTGCACCGACACCGACATACAGTTCAACGAAGTCAGAGCCGGATATGGAAAGGAACTGAACATTTGCCTCGCCTGCAACAGCTTTTGCAAGCAGGGTTTTACCGGTTCCAGGAGGGCCTACAAGCAGTACGCCTTTAGGAATTCTGGCACCCATTGCAGTGTAGGCTTTGGGGTCTTTAAGGAAGTCCACGATCTCCATGAGTTCTTCCTTTTCTTCCTCACATCCTGCAACATCCTTAAATGTCTTTTTGTTTTTCTCTTCGCTTCCCAATTTCGTGCGAGCCTTGCTGAATTTGGCAACACCGCCTGCGGCACCGCCGCCGGCTTTGCTCATCATGACATACCACAATGCCATGAATATAACCATAATAATCAGGTATGGCAGGAAGCTTGCCCACCAGGGCATTACAAAGCCTTCGTTATAATCGTATTCCTTGATTATACCATTTTCATGCTGTTCCTGGATAATGTCTTTAAAGTCCTCGTAGAACACCGAGAAACTGTAAAGGTCATAGGTCATTTCTGTTGGAGGTTCAGCCTCATCTTCAGCTCTAACCAGCAAAATTATCTTGTTGCCCTCCGTGACGAAGGACTCGACCCTTTCATCATTGAACAGATCCACAAGTTCTGAGTAGCTTTTAACCTCATTAACACTTGTGTCTCTGGTCATAGTGAATACAACGGCAATAAGAATAACCATCATAAGCACGTAGAAGCCAAGGTCCCGGGTTCTGTTGCGTTTGGGTTTCAAACAGTAGTCACATCCTTTTCATATATACCCAAGTCGGGTTTATGCGTAAATTTCAGGTTTGAGAACGCCTATATAAGGCAGGTTACGATATTGCTCGTTATAGTCCAGACCGTAGCCAACGACGAAAGCATCGGGAATCTCAAAGCAGGAGTAATCTGCGTAGACATCGGCCTTACGTCTTGCGGGCTTGTCCATAAGAGTAGCTATGGAGATGGAAGCGGGGTTTCTGCCCTCAAGGTATTTTTTCAGGTAGTTGAGGGTGATACCGGAGTCAAGAATGTCCTCCACAATAATAATATGCTTACCTTCTATATGCTCATTCAAATCCTTGTTAATTTTAACAGCGCCGGTAGAAGTAGTGCCGTTGTAAGAGGAGACAGCCATAAAGTCCATAGAGCACTTAATGCTCACATGACGCATAAGGTCAGCCATAAAAATAAAGCAGCCTTTCAGAACGCCTACAAAGACAGGTTCTTTGTCGGCAAAGTCCTTGGAAATCTGCTTTCCCATTTCTGCAACCTTAGCTTCAAGCTCTTCAGCGGATATAAGAACTCTTTCAATATCTCTTTCCATTTCCATTTTCTCCCTTTTCAAATTCTCTCTATTTCTATTCGGAGAATTTTATCTCCTTTTTCGGCTTGGACACGCTGTGCTACTGCAAGACCGCATACGGCTAAAATGCCTTCATCGTCCCGCAATATTGGCGTCGTATCTCTCTGTCGCTGTGTATAACCGGCTTCAAGGAAAAGTTTTTTAAGGCTTTTCGTACAGTTTCGACCCATTGGCCTGATACTGTCGCCGTTTTTTCGGCCGGTGAGCTTAATATTACCACAAATGTTTTCATATTTGAAGAGATAAGTTTTGAACAAGTCGTTAATTTCTTCTGATTTTTTAGTTTTTTCAGATATAAGTGCCTTTATTTTAATACCCAGCTCAGGTATAACAGTCTCGCTGTCAGGCAGAAGCTCTTTTTCCTGAATTTTGCTCCAGTTTTCATCCTTAAAATATATTCTGCCTTTTTCACGTCTTATTCTGCTGCCGGGAATATCGGCAAAGCCCAGCCCTTCACCGGAGCATAGATTCAGAATATCTTCGACGTGCTTATAGGAAAGCATCTTTCCTGATAATTTTCTAATTACTCTTGTTGAAATCGGGCGGGGAAGATTTAAAATTTTTTCAGCTTCAACGCTCTCTCCGTCGTAATTCTTTTTTATGAAATTCTCCGCGTGCTGTGTAAGATAGCCCTCGTCTTCCCGCAGAAGCTCCGCCGTTCTTCCAGCTGCGGCTGAAAGTCCGGAGTTAATCTCTCTCAGTACAGGCATGACCTTGTGTCTTATTATGTTGCGGCTGTAATCGTCGGAAGCATTGCTGCTGTCCTCCACATGAGGAACGCCGTTTTCTCTGAGATATTCTTCTATCTCCGCTCTGGTGCAACCCAGAAGCGGGCGGATAATGTTCCCACGCACAGGAGGAATACCGCAAAGCCCCAGACTGCCTGTTCCACGGGCAAGATTAAAGAGCATGGTTTCCACATTGTCGTCAGCATTGTGAGCCGTTGCAATCTTGGTGCAGCCCATCTTTTCGGCAGCTCTGTTTAAAAAATCATAGCGGAGCTCTCTGGCCGCCTCCTCAAGTCCCATTGAGTGATCTTTGGCATAAGACTCCGCTTTTCCGTGTTCCAGCACAAGCTCCACATTGTTTTCTTTGCACCATTGAGCCACAAAATCTGCATCACGAAGAGACTCCTTGCCTCTGATACCGTGTTCAAAATGCGCCGCACAAACAAAAATACCAAGTTTTTCCCTCATTGAGAGCATTAGCTTTAAAAGGCACATTGAATCTGCACCGCCGGAGACGGCGCAGAGAAGCCTTGTGCCTTTAGGCAACATATTATATTTTTCTATTATATCAATATTCATCTTCGTGACGTTTCTCGCATGAGCTGAAGCTTGTAAACTCCGGCAGCCATGCCAATTCAACAGTGCCGGTGGCACCCTTACGGTTTTTAAGGATTATAGCCTCGGCAAGGTTTGGATTTTCACATTCTTTATTATAGTAACCATCACGGTACAGACCTATAACAACGTCCGCATCCTGCTCAATAGCACCGGATTCACGGAGGTCGGACAGCATAGGCCGCTTATCGGTTCTGGACTCGTTGGCTCGGGATAGCTGGGAGAGACAGATAACAGGCACGTTCAGTTCTTTAGCCATAATTTTAAGCATACGGCTTATATCACTGACCGCCTGAGTACGGCTCTCGTTTGACCAGCTGTGACCGCTGCCTGCGGACTGCATGAGCTGTAAGTAGTCTATGACTACAAGGTCAAGTCCCTGAACTCTGCGGCACTGAGCATTCATGTCGGAAACGGTAAGGCTGGGGTTATCGTCAATTTTTATGTTTGTAGCACTCAAAGTCTGGGCGGCATTGGAGATGTCCACCCACTGCTGTTCTGAGAGCTGACCTGTGAGCAGGTTTTGAGATGGTATGAGAGCAGCTCTTGACAGAAGTCTTGTAACAAGCTGTTCTCTCGACATTTCGAGGGAAAACATAGCAACCGTCTTGTGCAGGTTCATGGCAGCATACAAAGCCATGTTCAGCGCAATACTGGTTTTACCCATACCTGGTCGGGCGGCTACAAGTATAAGCTCGGATTTATTAAGACCCAGAATCATTCTGTCCAGATCCGGAAGACCAGTAGATATACCGGGTATTTTTTCGCCGGAGTCTGCCGCTTCGGAAAGGTCGTCGAAAACGTTCTGCACAACGGCTGAAATAGGCATAAGGCCGCCGTTATCTCTGCCCTGACGGAGAGAGAAGATTTTCCTCTCTGCCGCTTCAAGCATAACCTCGGCCTCGCCTGTGCCATTGTAAACCATCTCGTTAATTTCATCCGCCGTCTGACCTAAGCGCCGTAAAAGAGCCTTGTCCTTTACAATGGCAGCGTATTCCTTAACGCCTGCGGCGGTAGGAGTGACCTGCAAAATCTCCGCTATATACTTTTCACAGTCCTCGCTGTATACACCTCTGACCTTCATCTGGTCAATGACAGTAACGGTGTCTATTCTCTGTCCGTAGGAGAACATGGTATACATGGTGTCATATATATCACGGTTCTGTTTGAGATAAAACTCGTCTGCCCTGAGCATTTCCAGCACATTGGGTATACAGTTGGGGTCAAAGAGCATAGCGCCTATGACCGCCTGCTCTGCAAGCGCAGAGTAGGGTATTTTTTTGCCCAAAAGCTCGTCCATTATACAGGCCGTCCTTTCCCGCTTATTTCTTACTTATCCTCTACTACCAGGACGTTGACATTACCGCTGATTTCGTAGCCCAGCTTTACCTTTACGGTGAAGCTGCCGAAGGTCTTGATGGGATCAGCCTGAACAATCTTGTTCTTCTCAACTTCAATGTCAAACTGCTCTTTGAGAGCCTTGCTGATTTCCTGAGAGGTAACAGCACCGAAAAGCTTTCCGCCTGCGCCGGCTTTAGCCTTGATAACAACCTGAATTTCGCCAAGCTTCTTGGAAACTTCCAGAGCCTGAGCCTTTTCCTTTGCGATCTGAGCAGCCTTTGCTTTCTCTTTAAGGCGGAATGCGTTCAGATTATCAGCAGTTGCCTCGGTAACAAGTTTGCGGGGCAGCAGGAAGTTTCTGGCGTAACCGTCGGAGACCTCTTTCAGTTCGCCTTTTTTGCCCTGTCCCTTAACGTCAACATTAAAAATAACTTTCATTTCAATATATCTCCTTTCAAGTCTTTAACCTAAATATTCTTCAATAGCAGCATAAACCTTTTCTGCCGCTTCGCTGTACTCCATGTTGTCAAACTGTGCCGCAGCTGCGCTTCTGTTACCGCCGCCGCCCAATTTTTCCATCAAAATCTGGACGTTTATCTCACCTATGGATCTTGCAGAGGCGAAAGCCCCTCCCCTTCCGTTGGGAGCAACGACCACAGATGCGGTAACGCCGGAAATATTGAGCAGTTCGTCTGCTGCCTGAGCCGCAACAACTCTGTCCTGCGGCTCCTGAGGTGTGGCAACTGCAATGCCCTTATAGAGCTTTGCGCTCTGGAGTATTTTGTACTTTGATATGGTAGCATCCATATCTGTCTGGAAAAGCTTTTTAACTTCAGAGGTGTCTGCACCTATGCGCCGCAGATAGGAAGCCGCATCAAAGGTACGCTCACCTGTGCGTATGGAAAAGCTCTTTGTATCTAAAACTATGCCGGAGAGCATAGCCTCAGCCTCGATTTTCAAAATATCTGATTCGTCTGCTATCTCCTGCAAAATTTCTGTGATAAGTTCGCAGGCAGAAGAGGCGTAAGGCTCGATAAAGCCAAGCGCCGCATTCTGAATGTATGTGGCAGCAACTCTGTGGTGGTCAATAACTGCAACTCTGTTGCAGGCGCTCAGAAGGTCGGGATATTCAACCTGTTCAGGTCTGTTTGTATCAACAACCACTAACAGAGTGTGTCCGTCTGCTTTGAGAAGAGCTTCCTGAGGGCTGATAAAGATGTCTTTGTATTCTTCCTCTGCTCTCACTCTGTCTATGAGCATACCTGCGGCATTCTTTTCTAAATCAATAACGATATTGGCCTTTACTCCGCACTTTCTACTGAGACAGCATACACCAACGGCAGCGCCCACAGCGTCAAGGTCTGCAAAGCGGTGCCCCATAACAAGCACCTGAGAGGAATCACGGAGAAGCTCCGCCAGAGTGTTTGCCATAACACGGGAGCGAACCTTTGTGCGCTTTTCCACTTCATAGCCACGGCCGCCGAAGAATTCAAAGCTCAGTTTGTTTTTAATAACAACCTGATCGCCGCCTCGTGAGAGAGCAAGTTCAATACCCATATCGGCAAACTGTATGCCCTCAATCAAGTTTTCTCCGTCCTCACCGAAGCCTATGCTTATACTGGCGTTTATGCCGGCAGGGCTTTCAACCTGATGCATTTCCTCAACTATGGGGAATTTCTGAAGCTTCATTTCACGGATATAACGCTTTTCAAAGACAACTATATAACGGTCTCTGTCGTAACGGCGGAAAATACCCTTGTTATCCAGACACCACTGCTGAAGCTTGTCCTCGATAAGCTCTCTTATATCGTTCTTAACTCTGTCGGCCTGATTTTTAAACAGCTCTTCCATGTTATCCACAACCACTATGCCGGGAACAGGGCGGGAGTTTTCATATTCAAGCCTGATGTTGTCATAATCGGTAACGTCCACAAAGTAGCCTATACCCATGAATGCAGAGGTTTCGTCTTCTTTGTCGGAGCGTATTATTTTACCGTGGAGCTGATACTTCTTTCCACTTATCTCCAAAATGTTGGGATAGATTTTTTTCCCCTCTGTGAGCCATTTACCGCTGAAATCGGGAACAATGTCAGAAATAGAAGCATCAAGTCTTGATACAACGTCGGAAGCGCACATTTCAAAGAAAATGTCATTTGCCCAGATAATTCTGTAATCGTCCATTCTGAAAACGGCAATAGGCAGAGGGAAATTCATAAGGGTGTTGTTTTTTGCGTTTTCCGTGTCGTACTTAACCGATTCAATATATTCTGATAATTCTTTAGATTTGTTGTGTTTTAAAATCAGCACATAAACCGCAAAGATTATCACCGCCACGCCCTCGGCGGCGGCAAGATAATACATCTTGAAGAACACGGTAGCCACGGCAAAGAGCACAAGGAAGAACAGATATACTCCTGCGCCCGGTTCTACAAGTTTTTGAATTTTTTTATTACCTTTCATCGCTGTTCCTCCTTTATATGACAAGATAGATGGTATAAAGCGAGTATATTTAATCAATATTGTATTTTAGCATATTTGCACATTCATTACAAGAATAATAATTTAGGGGATATTGCGAATACTTATTAGTATATTGAATAATAGGAGGAAAGGCTTTGAAGGCTGTTATCATGGCCGGCGGCGAAGGCAAAAGACTTAAAGCTGTCTCCGGAGATAAACCCAAACCAATGGTGGAATTGCTTGGCAGACCCATGATGGAGCACATAATAGGGCTTTTACGAGAGCAGGGTTTTACGGATATATGCGCCGCCGTAAAATATCGGGCAGAGGATATAATGAATTACTTCGGAAACGGAGAGAAGTTCGGCGTTAATCTCACTTATCGCATAGAGAAAGAGGCTTTAGGCACCGCAGGCGGTGTAAAAAACTGCAAGGATTTTTATGGTAATGATGACTTTCTGGTAATAAGCGGCGATGCGGCCTGTGACTTTGAGCTAAAAGAGCTTATGGAAAAGCATAAAGAAGAAAAAGCCGCCGTCAGCATAGCACTTCATAAAGACCCGGAGCCTTTGAGCTACGGCCTTGCAGTAACCGACGAGGGCAGTCTTGTCCATGCTTTTATAGAAAAACCAAAGTGGCAGAGAGTTGTGAGTGACCTTGTAAATACTGGAATTTATGTGATTTCTCCCTCCGCTATGGAGCTTGTGCCGCACAGTCAGCCCTACGACTTTGGAAACGAACTCTTCCCCGCTCTTCTGGAGCAGGGAGAGAAGCTTTTAGGCATACCCCTTGATGGCTACTGGTGCGACGTGGGAACTCCCCTTTCCTATTACAAATGCTGTGTTGATGCCCTGCAAGGGCGTTTAAAGATTAAAGCAGGGGAAAAATTCATTTCCGCCAAAACGAAGGAAGATGAGGATATTCCCGAAAATTCTTCCGTAAGCCTTGAATGTCCCTGCAAAAGCAGAGCGGAGCTTATGGGCGCACTTTCGGAGGCTCTTTTGAGTATGGGGGCTGATTACTCCGACGGCATAAGGCTGATACGTCCCCGATTTAATATGCACATTTCCCCTTTAAGTAAAACATCGGCTCTCCGTATTGCTGTTTCATCGGAGGATACGGAGTACGCAAAATCTCTTGCCGTGTCCGCCAAAGAACTGGCGGATGCATTCAATTTGTAATTGCAAGAATCCCGCTCGGTATAGTATAATGACTGTACCGAACGGGAAATTTTATAAGGAGGTATAGCGATGAATATAGAAAAAGCCATGAAAAATCTTGAGCTTCGGGGCTTTGATGTGAAGTTTTTCAGCACAGGAGCTGAAGCAGCTGAGCATATCTGCTCCGAGGTAAAAAATACCAGTGTAGGTATCGGAGGCTCAAAGACTGCTGAAGCTCTGGGACTTTTCGAAAAACTCAGTGAGAACAATTCAGTTTACTGGCACTGGAAAACTCCCGGTGCTGAGACCATAGCCAATGCCAATTCCGCCCCCGTATATATTACAAGCGCCAACGCCATCAGCGAGGACGGTGAGATTTTGAATATAGACGGCAAAGGAAACCGGCTTGCAGGTCAGGTCTACGGAGATAAAAAGGTCTACATAGTGGCGGGTACGAATAAACTTCGCCCCGATTTTCATTCCGCTCTGGACAGAGCAAGAAACATTGCCGCCGTCAAAAATTGCGGACGTTTCGACAACAACAATCCATGTAAGCTTGACGGCAAATGCCATGACTGCCGCATGAAATCCAGAATATGCAACGCACTTCTGGTACTCTGGGGACCTATGATGGGCATGGATATGGAAGTAATTTTAATTGATGAGGAGCTTGGATTCTAATTATGGTAACAAGAGAAAAAGACAGAGTTTTTGAAGAAATAACTATCCAGAACGGCCCTGCACCTGTTCATGTGCGCCGCATTCTGCAAAGCCCTGAGGAAATGCTGAATAAGGGCAAAATTTACAATCATACCTATATTGAAAAAGGCGCAGGCATTGGCTGGCACGTTCACAAAGGCACCTGCGAGTGCTATTATGTTTTAAAGGGTGAGGCTGTTTATAACGATAACGGCACCGAAACCATTCTTCACCCCGGCGACGTTACATTCACCAATGACGGTGAGGGTCACAGCCTGATGAACGAGAAGGACGAAACTCTGGAAGTTATCGCACTTGTTTTGAATACCTGAACTAAAAAAACAGCGCCAAGGCGCTGTTTTTTTACTTTATATAGTTTTAAAAGTGAGAGTGACTTTAAACAAGTCGCCGTCAACGCTCAGTTCCATGTCTCCGTTCTGGAGAGTGGTAAGGCTCTGGGCAATGGAAAGGCCAAGACCTGAGCCCTCAGTGTTTCTGGAGCTGTCACCTCTTACGAAGCGCTCCAGAAGTTCCTCGCTTTTCACATTCAGACGCTTGTCTGAAATGTTGCGGAAGCTTATGACAGCATTGCTGTCATTTTTTTCAAGGTCAAGATAAACTCTTGTTCCGGGCATAGCATATTTGATGATATTGTTCATCAGATTATCAAATACTCGCCACAAATGCTTGCCGTCTGCCATTATCTCCACATTTTCCTCAGGTTTTGAGATAATCAGTTCCAGACCCTTTTCCGCCATTTTTTCCTGATACTCACCTGCGGTCTGCTGAAGCAGAACTCCAAGCTCAAGCTTCTGGAAGTTTACGGGCAGGCTGCCTGATGAAGCTTTAGAAGCCTCCACAAGGTCGTCAATCAGCTTTTTAAGTCTTGCAGACTGGCGGGACAGAACCTCCAGATATTCTTTCATCTTCTCGTTTTCCGGCTCTTCCTTTTCAAGCAGATCAACGTAGTTAACAATGGAGGTGAGAGGGGTCTTGATATCGTGGGAAACATTGGTGATAAGCTCGGTTCTGAACCGCTCGCTCTTCATTTTTTCCGCTACAGCGGTGTTGATGCCCACGGAAATGTTGTTCAGATTTTCAGCCTGCTCCTTTAAGGGGCCGTAGAGATACTTTGTGTCGATGGTGCAGCTTTCGCCGTCCTCTGCCACTTTCTTCATACCCTGATTTATTTTCTTAAAGCAGGTCAGCAGATATAAAATTCCGCCTAAAGCCAGAATTCTTGAAATTGCCAGCCACACCAGCTGATTGTCAAGCTCATATCCGTTAAATGCCAATACAAGAACATCAATGAGCATCAAGACCACAACTACTGCCATAGGACGAATAGAAGAAGGGAGATACTGGAAGAAAAGCTTCACATATTTAACGCAGCCCTTCCACAGCTTTTTAACCCAGCCCCAAATCCACATACAGAACCTGTACAAAAGGCATTTTCTCCACACTCCGTCCATAAAACCGCCGTTTTTCATTCTTACGGCAAAGCTCATGCAGTAGACCATACCTATAAATACAGCAGCCGCTGTTGCGACAGTAGCAATAACAACGTAAGCAATAACAACGTATTCAAGTCGGTTAGACGCTATTCCCCATCCAAAGCCGAAGAGAATAAATGCAAAGCCCAGTCCTCCCGCCGCCACGGTCACCAAATCAAAAGGAAGCTTGCTTACATAGTTTAAGTAAATTCCCTCTACTCCTTTTTTATGTCCGGCAGCAGCAATCAGGAAGCAGAACAAAGCTATAAACATTACAGCTGAAATTGCAGCTGATATCATAGCTGCGTAGCGTAAATTATAGACAACAGTGGAAGTTATAGACCTCTGATATATCTGGTCTTTTGCGGTAATGGGTAATACATATCCATCAATACGGAAGCCCTGAATATCTTTTAAATCCGTATTTTCTGACAGATTTCTCATAACTGAGCCATATGAGTACTTATCGTAAAGTCCCTCGTGGTACGTAGTACCGTTATTATATTTTGCTTCGATATAGTACATACTGGTATGGCATATGGTTTTATCACCCTTGTCCAGACCCTCATATACCAGCTTCTCTTTACCGTCGGGCTGTAACTGGTACACATTATATCGGAAATTACTGTACTGCTCAGAATCTTCAAATTCGCTGTCGTATTCATACCATAGCTCACCATAAGGGCTGTATCGTCTGATCATTTCCCGTTGTGCTGCCCGCTCAAGAATATCATTGTAATACTCTGTGTAGGTCTTACTGTATGCTCCATTCTCGTGAGCATCGATAACCACAGCTCCTGACATCATTATCGTGATACCTGCTGCACACAGCAGTATCATGGCAATTATTTTTGCGCTAAGACTGCTTTTAAGCTTATTCATCTTATTTTCCCCTTTCTATTTTGTATCCCTGTCCCCACACCGCCTTAATATATCTTGGCTCTGCGGGGTTGATTTCCAGTTTCTCCCTGATGTGGCGAATGTGTACAGCAACTGTGCTGTCTGAGCCGAAAGGTTCGTCTTTCCACACTTCCCGGTAAATTTCAGAGGGTGAGAAAACATCACCGGGGTGAGACATAAGGAATTTCAAAATATCATATTCTCTTGGGGTTAAATTTACTCTCTCACCGTCAAGGGTCACTTCTTTTGACTTATCGTCAAGGGAAATGCCGCCTATGTTTACGTTGCTGCTGCAGACGTTTCCGCCGCCCAGAAGCATATAGCGCCGAAGCTGAGAACGAACTCTGGCCTGAAGCTCCACAGGGTTAAATGGCTTTGTAACGTAGTCGTCAGCGCCCACATTAAGACCCAGTATTTTGTCCGTATCCTCACCCTTTGCAGTAAGGAGGATAACGGGCACGTTGCTCTCCTCTCTGATTTTCACCATTGCGCTTATGCCGTCCATTTCTGGCATCATAATGTCCATTAAAACCAGATGTACTTCGTTATTTCTCAACAGCTCAATGGCTTCTTTACCGTTATAGGCGCATAAGGTTTCGTAACCGTCACTTTCAAGGTAGATTTTAAGGGCGGAAACTATATCCTTTTCATCATCGCAAATTAAAACTCTGTACACTCTTTTCACCTCAACTGTATTGTAACCCAATGTCTGTTTAAGAATAAAGGGGGTAATTCTTTAAGATTTGTTTAAGCTTAATGTTTAAAATGCCGAAGCCGTCAAAGGCTTCGGCATTATTAGTTTTTATGGTATTTTCAGAGTATTTTTCTCTGAGCGGCAATTTATTCGTCAAGCTTGAGAACAGCAAGGAAAGCCTCTGTGGGTATCTGAACAGTACCCAGCTGACGCATCTTCTTTTTGCCTTCCTTCTGCTTTTCAAGCAGCTTCTTCTTTCTGGAAATATCGCCGCCATAGCACTTTGCAAGAACGTCCTTGCGCATTGCCTTTACAGTTTCACGGGCGATAATCTTACCGCCAATAGCAGCCTGAATGGGAACTTCAAACAGCTGTCTGGGAATATTCTCCTTGAGCTTTTCGCACAGTCTTCTGGCTCTGGGGTATGCCTTTTCTCTGTGGGCAATAAGGCTCAGAGCATCGACCTGATCTCCGTTTATAAGCAGGTCAACCTTAACAAGGTCAGACTCCTTGTACTCGGCAAACTCGAAGTCCAGAGAGGCGTAGCCCTTGGTGCGGGCTTTCAGAGTGTCGAAGAAGTCGTAGACAATTTCGTTAAGAGGCATTTCGTAATGCAGCTCAACAAGGTTGCTGTCAAGATACTGCATATTTTTGTAAATACCACGTCTGTCCTGACAGAGAGGCATAATATTTCCCACAAATTCGTTGGGAGTGATGATAGATGCCTTAACATAAGGCTCATATGCCTCAGCTATGGACACAGTTTCGGGATAATTGTGGGGGTTATCAACCATAACCACAGTGCCGTCGGTTTTTAATACCTTATAAATAACGGAGGGCAGAGTGGTGACAAGCTCCAGATTGAATTCTCTCTCCAGTCTCTCCTGAATGACCTCCATATGGAGCATACCCAGAAATCCGCATCGGAAGCCGAAGCCCAGTGCGGCAGAGCTTTCAGGCTCATAGGAAAGTGAAGCGTCGTTCAGCTTGAGTTTTTCCAGAGCATCTCTCAAGTCGGGATACTTGGAGCCGTCCTCGGTGTAGATACCGCAGTAGACCATAGGTCTTGCAGGGCGATAACCGGGGAGAGCGTGTTCGGCAGGACGAGCGGCTTCTGTGACGGTATCGCCAACCTGAGTGTCGGAGACGTTTTTAATGCTGGCGGTAAAGTAACCGACATCACCGGCAGAAAGCTCGTTGCAGGGTTCAAGACCCACAGGGCGCAGGTGGCCAACTTCAAGCACTTTGTAAACTGCGCCGGTGGACATAAGCTTCAGTTCCATCTCCTTGCGGATTTTACCGTCCATAATTCGCATAAAGACTATAACGCCTTTGTAGTTATCGTACTGGCTGTCGAAAATGAGAGCCTTCAAAGGTGCGTTGGAATCACCTGAGGGTGCAGGAACATTCTGCACAATATCCTCCAGTACGGATTCAATGTTGATACCGGTCTTTGCGCTTATTTCAGGTGCATCCATAGCAGGTATTCCGATTATCTCCTCAACCTCAGTTTTAACTCTCTGAGGGTCGGCAGCGGGAAGGTCGATTTTATTTATTACCGGCAGAATTTCAAGGTCGTTCTCCAGTGCAAGGTAAGTGTTGGAAAGGGTCTGAGCCTCAACGCCCTGAGAGGCATCGACTACCAGTACAGCACCCTCACAGGCAGCAAGAGAGCGGCTGACCTCGTAGTTAAAGTCAACGTGTCCCGGGGTATCAATAAGGTTCAGGGTATACTTCTCCCCGTCTTTAGCTGTGTATTCCAGCCCAACAGCTCTGGCCTTAATTGTAATGCCTCTCTCCTTTTCCAGATCCATGTTGTCCAGAATCTGGTCGGACATTATGCGCTGCTCCACCGCTCCGCACTTTTCTATAAGGCGGTCTGAAAGGGTGGACTTACCGTGGTCAATGTGGGCAATTATTGAAAAATTTCTTATATGTTTCTGATCCTGCATTATTCTTCTCCGTTAAACTGATCAAGTACACTTTCCGCTCTGTCAAGCACAGTGCGGATCTGGTCTATAAAGTCTTTAGCAACACCAACAGTCTCTCCGCCCTGGTCATTGGAGCGGCAGAGCATATAGTCGGCCGTGACACCGTAATAGTCGCAGGCACGGCAAACGAAATTAAGTCCCGGCTCTCTGGCTCCATTTTCATAATGGCTCAAAAGTGCCTGACTTATACCCAGCTCGGCAGCAGCCTGTCGCTGGCTGATATTTTTTTCCCGGCGCAAAGCCGAGAGAGTGTCGGGAAAATTTCTCTCCATATATATCTCCATTTTCTTTGATAACAGACTGTATTATAGCGGCGAATTGCACTTTTGTAAATACAAAATGTCATAACTTCTTGAAAAATTTCTTTTATAGTGGTAAAGTATATATGTTTGTAAATAAAACCATTTTTGGAGGTATTTTTAATGTTTGAAAACCTTATTGAAGTACTCAAGGCTAACCCCCGCAAGATAGTCTTCACCGAGGGTCATGACGCCCGTATACTCGAAGCCGCTGCAAGACTTAAAAAAGACGGTTTCCTCACACCTGTTTTAGTGGGCAACGTGGATGTTGTTAAGGCCGAGGCCGCAAAGGGCAATTTCGACATAGAGGGTCTTGATATTATCGATCCTCTCACTTCCGAGCTTATGGACGAGATGGTAGAAAAGATGGTAGAGCTCCGCAAGGGCAAGATGACTGCCGAGGATTGCAGAGCTGCTCTTCAGAAGGGCAACTACTTCGGTACCATGCTTGTTAAGCTTGGCTATGCAGACGCTCTTCTGGGTGGCGCAACCTACTCCACCGCTGACACTGTTCGTCCTGCTCTTCAGCTCATTAAGACCAAACCCGGCGCAAACCTTGTTTCCTCCTGCTTCATTATGGTGCGTGGAGACGAGATGAAAGTCATGGGTGACTGCGCAATAAACATTTCCTACGAGGATAAGCTGGACAAGGAAGGAAACGTAACTCTTACTGCTGCTGCACAGCTGGCAGAGGTTGCAGTCGAGACTGCTAAGACCGCAAAGGTCTTCGGCGTTGATCCTAAAGTTGCAATGCTGTCCTACTCCACCAAGGGTTCCGGTAAGGGTGCAAATGTTGATCTGGTTCGCAATGCAACCGAGATCGCCAAGGAAATGGATCCCGAGCTTGCTGTTGACGGTGAGATGCAGTTTGACGCAGCAGTTTCCCCTGTTGTCGGTCAGCTGAAGTTCCCCGGAAGCAAGGTTGCAGGCTACGCCAACACCTTCATCTTCCCCGAAATCCAGTCCGGTAACATCGGATACAAAATTGCTCAGCGTCTGGGTGGCTTTGCCGCTTACGGTCCTATCCTTCAGGGTCTGAACGCTCCTATCAACGACCTCTCTCGTGGTTGCGATGCTGAGGAAGTTTACCAGATGGCAATAATCACCGCAGCTCTTGCATAATTATTCCCAGAGGTAAATTTTTAAATCTTGCACTTTGCAGGACTTTATATTAACATTAAAGCGGCTCCTCAATGTGGAGCCGCTTTTTTAGTAAGGAAGTGACAGTATGGAAAGAGAAGATTATATGCGGGAAGCTCTAAAGCTTGCAAAAGAGGCGGCAGATAACGGCGATGTGCCTGTGGGCTGTGTTATCGTGGATAAAGAGGGTAAGATTATAGGCCGTGGCAGAAACCGCAGAGAGGAATGTTCCGACGCAACCGCCCATGCGGAAATTGAAGCCATACGGCAGGCATCCACCTCTCTCCACGACTGGCGGCTGACAGGCTGTACCCTTTATGTCACTCTGGAGCCTTGCCCCATGTGTGCAGGAGCTATAATAAATTCCCGAATACCCACCGTGGTTTTCGGAGCCAGAGAGGAAAATACCGGTTCCTGCGGCAGCGTCATAGACCTTTTCTATGAGCGCTACGGTCACCGTCCGGCAGTCTACTACGGCATATTAAAAGACGAGTGCTCCCAAATATTGAAAAACTTTTTCAGAGAAAAAAGATAAGCGCCGAGATTTGAAATCTCAGCGCTTTAATTTTTATTCTTTTATAGTGCCGTCAGGATTGAACAGTGGCAGAGGAGCAAGACAGATAATATCGTCTCTGTCCTGAGCATCGCCCTCGGCGAGAACTGCCATTTTACCGGCAACAATGCCGCCGGCCTTGGTGACCAGCTCTTCCATAGCGTGGAGAGACTCACCGGTAGAAATAACGTCATCAATAATCAGCATACGCTTGCCTTTTATAAGTTCGGCATCAGCAGTATCTAAAACCAGTCTTTGAACATTCTCTGTGGTGATGGACTTAACATTAACCTCAAAAGTGCCGCTCATGTAAGCTTTAGCGCCTTTTCTTGCGAGGAAATATTTATCTGCGCCGCTCTGACGTGCCATCTCGTATAGCAGGGGAATTGCCTTGGCTTCGGGAGCAATCAGGTAATCATATTCGGGTGCACGCTTCAAAAGCTCTGATGCACAGTGAACAGTGAGTTCAACATCTCCGAACATGACAAAAGATCCTATGTACAGATCATCTGAAACCCTACACAGGGGCAGATCCCGTTTAAGGCCGGCAACATCCATCTCGTAAGTCATTTTTATTCCTCCTGAGAATAACAAACATATTTTAATTTTTTATTTTATGAGATTTAAACCAATACTTAATCTATTTTACCTGTATAAACTCAAAAAATCAAGTGGTAAACCTGCTATCAGTCTTTATTTTCAGGCAAAACAAAGAACTCCGGAATGAATTCCGGAGTTCTTCGTTTTTTTGGGAGAAAAGAGAGGATTTATAGGAGTAGAAAAGTAGCTAATTAGTATGCCGCACCGAAAGCAGTTTTTCTGTTTGAGGCGGGTGTGGCAATATTTTCAGCAGGTTTCAGGTCATCAAAAGTGATGCTGAGAGTTATGCTCTCACCTGCTCTGTACAGAGTGACTTCAGTGGTATCACCGGCAGAGAACTTACGCACGGCCTTTTTGAGGTCTGGTGAACTCTGTACTTCCATGTCGCCGAGCTTAGTGATAATATCACCGGCCTGAATACCAGCCTTATCAGCGGCACCGTCGGGTTCAACGTATTGGACATATGCTCCGATAGGCATATTGAAGTACTGGCTGAACATTGCATTATAGCTTTCGTCAATCTGTACACCCATGCGAGCCTTACCGGTCACATAACCCATGGTTATAAGGTCATCCGCAATGGAGACCACATCATTTATTGGAATTGCAAATCCAAGGCCTTCAACATCGGAACCCTGAGATTTTGCAGTAACTATACCGACTACCTGACCCTTATCGTTATAAACAGGGCCACCGGAGTTGCCGTGATTAACAGCGGCATCAATCTGGAACATATTTATAGGCTCGGTCTTATCCTCAGTGGTGATAAGTCTGTCCTTGGCACTTACAGTACCGGTACTCATAGAAAACTCCAGCTCACCCAGAGGGTTACCAACGGCATAAACACTGTCGCCAACCATAAGTGCATCGCTGTCACCGAACTGTGCAGGCTTTAGACCCTGAGCATCTATCTTTAAAACTGCAATGTCGTTGCACTCTTCAACGCCCACTATTGTAGCGGGATACTTGGTTCCGTCATGGACCATAACGGTAATTTCCTGTTTGCTCTTGTAGGCAAGTTCTATAACATGGTAGTTGGTTAGGATATAGCCGTCTGAAGAGATTATAAATCCTGAACCTGTAACTGCCTGAGGAGTGGTCATTCCGAAGAAGTTTATATATGTGACCTCAGAGCTGATACCGACCACCTGATTGCAGGCCTGAGCATATATCTGGGAAGGAGCAAGTTTGTCAACGCTGTTAGCAAGCTGTGTAGAAACTCTGTTACCGTTAGACTCTTTCAGTTCATCAATAGTCTGATTTATATCTGCAATCTTAGCATTGAAATTGTTGCTGAGAACTATGCTTGTGGCTGCGGCACCAATACCGCCGCCGATCAAGGCGCAAACAAGGCAAATTGCAATGAGTTTGCCGGTCATTCCGCCGTTCTTCTTCACCTTTGGAGGTTTGGGAGTCTTGGGCGGCTTCTGTGGGGGAGTATAGTATCTCGGGGGTACTGTGCTCTCATTGGCCGGAGCATAGTGTGCATCAGAATATATTTTCTGAGTGTAGCCGTTTTTGTAATGGTATTCGCCGTTTACTCTGTCTGTATCACCGGAGTATCCGGTATTTTCATGAGTATCCGTAGAATTATCCACAGTGGGGTTTTCTTCCCGCTGGCTATCCTTGTTTTCTTCGGACCCGTACATTGATTTTGACCTCTTTCATCTGGTATCTTGATTACGGGATTTAATATAATCTAAATTTATGACCTTGTAATGAACAAACTCACAAAATTTTTTAAACAATCAGTTCATTTTTTATGAACGGCGAAATTTTTACAACACATCTGACACATCACGCAGGGTTTTCACTTCCAAATCCGTGTTGTCCTTAATCCATTGGATAGTGCGTTTAGCGGACATATCTATGGGGCAGAAAAAGCCATCCCACAAATCTGCCGTGGGCTTGCCGGATTCGTCTTTATTATTTGCGTTCAGCTGTATTTCAATTCTGAAATTTGTGGTGCTGTCCAGATAAATATCCCGCTCCGGCGGATACTCCCGTCCCATAAGGCCATCTTCCATATCAGGCAGGACACATTCATTAAACAGCTGGGCTGCCTGTTCAGGAGCAAGGCGAAGACTCTGAATCTGCACATCACTTGTGGGATAGCTGCGCTGTGGATTCTCGTAAATCTCGCAGTAACTTATATTTTCCTCGGTTACAGGAGTTTGGGGAAGATAGCGATTTTTAATAGTCTCCGGAGTGTTTATAACCTCATAGTAGCGGCTTAATGTGGTATCAGGTATATAGTAGTTCTCCGGATTTCCCTCTATTCTATATTGTCTTACAAGTTCCCTGCCATTATTCATAAAATAATGAAGTGCCACAACAGTATCGGCATTTTCTGATTCTTCGTTTTCTTTTTTGCTGAGAATCAAGCTTTTATGTAGCTGCAACACCTTTTCTATGTTTTCCGGCTCCTTTATGTTATAGTAATCAACATTTACTGATTCCACATTTTCAAGTAAAGGAATACGATTTTCAAAACCGAAAGCGTTAAATTCCGCCCCTGCAACAGCAGCCGCAATTATAATGCAGGACACAATAAGACCTTTAATTTTTGATTTAAATACGTAGAAAGACTTCTGCAGCAGCATTTCCGCAGCATACCAGCCTATGGCAGCACCGGCAAGCATAAGCAGCAGAACTATTCCTGCCGCACCTGCGCCGTTGAAGAGAGAGGGCGGAAGCATACCGCTCACAAGCTCCGCCAGAACCAGAGCTGTTCCGAAAGTCATGCAGTATTTGAAAATGGGCTTTAAGGATTTAACCGCCACAATATCTCCGGCAGTCTCCATTTGCCGTCTCTTATATATAAACAGTGCGGCAACACCCAAAGCAACACCTATGGCGCAGTATACACCCAGATAGCCTATACCTGACATCTCGATCACGCCCTGCGCATTCTCACCAACAAACAGATGTCTGCCGAGAACACGAATAGGGGTGAAATAACCCAGAAAATTTCCGCCAAAGCCTCTCATACCGTAGACAAATCTGCTGAAAACGTATATAAAGCAGTTCTGAACAACAGAGCCTGTAAAGTTCAGCACAAGGTATAAAAGAGGCAGAATGGCTATGCTGCCTGTAAGACATGCGCAGAAAAGAGCCATGCCGTAAAAAGCAATGTTGCCCATAACCGTAATTCCAAGCCACAAAAGCAGATACTGAAACTTTGCCACACCCATAATAGCGCTGATTATAAGCACCACTATGTTAGACACAAACATGGGCAAAATTCCGGTGACAGCGCAGCTTAAAAACATGGTATTTCTCTTTATTGGCAGAGCGCATACCATGCCGCAGCTTCGTGGTGAATACAGAAATGAAAATATTGCCATAACGGATACAATACTGAAAGCAAAAGAAATCTTCATTGTGTCATAGCCACTGGCTATGGTAAATGTTTCTGCCGACAGCTGGGTATAGTTTGCAGTTTCCAACTGGTTGTACACATTTATGGGAAGCTGAAATAAAATCAGCAAAAAATAGACCGTCCATATGGGCCAGAAGCGCCTGAACAGATTAAAGATGATATTTTTATTAAACAATGGCGTCTTTGATTTCACTTTCAGCGCCTCCAAGCTCATAAATAAAAATTTCCTCCAGAGTGAGGGGTAACACGTCAGTAAAAAGCGGGTGTGACGCAGAAAGGCGCTCCGTAAGCTCCTCCGCACTGCCCCTTAAAATAAGCTGCTGCAATCTGCCTGTGGTGGAATGGTGAACAATTTCCAGTCCCTCCGGTAATTTTTCACCGTCGGGCAGAGCAAGCTGAATTTTAACGAGGCTGTCCTGAAGCTCGGAAAGTCCCCGCTCCACTATCATTTTACCGTGGTTCATTATGCCCACATGGTCGCACACATCTTCAAGCTCTCTCAAATTGTGAGAGGATACCAGAACAGTAGTTCCCCGCTCTGCCACGTCAGAGAGCAGAATGCTCCACACCTGACGGCGCATTACGGGGTCGAGACCGTCCACCGGCTCGTCCATAATCACCACATCAGGTCTGAGGGAAATTGCAATCCAGAACGCCGCCTGCTTCTGCATACCCTTTGAGAGTTTTCTCATGCTCCGTTTATCGTCAATGTTGAAAATCTCCCCCAGTTCTTTGTAACGCTTGGGGTCGAAGCTGGGATATATTTTTCTGTAATAATCCTTCATGTCGGCAATGCTTGCCTGTGGAAAATAGAATATATCATCGGGTATATATGAAATGCGGCTTTTAAGCTCAGGGTTTTCATACAGCGGTTTACCCTCAAGCAGCACTTCCCCGCTGTCCTGACGGTAAATTCCCACCATATGCCGAATGGCGGTGGATTTTCCTGCACCGTTTGGGCCTACCAGTCCGTAAACTGCACCTTTCGGTACATGAAGATTAAGCCCGTCCAAAGCCTGAAAACCGTCAAAGTTTTTTCTAAGCTCTCTCAGCTCTATCATTTTTCGTTTTCTCCCTTCAACAGCTCAATCAGCATTTCCCTGTTGTAACCCAAAGCCTGAAGCTCCTCTGCCGCAGCCTTAAACTTTTTAATCAAATCCGCTTTCTTGCTTTCCAAAAGCTTAATATCTTCGCATACGAAGATACCTCTTCCGGGCACAGAGAATATGTAGCCTTCATTTTCAAGCTCAGTGTATGCCCGCTGTATGGTGTTGGGGTTTATGGCAAGTTCGGCGGCAAGCTCCTTTATTGATGGGATTTTACCTGCCGGCGGCAGAACGCCTGAAACTATAAGTTGCCGAAAATTATCTCTGACCTGCTCGTATATAGACCGGGAATCCCGGTAATTTATATTTATCAAATCCTCGCCTCCGTTTTAAAAAACACTTATAATCAATATACCCCCGCCACAAGTCTTTGTCAATATTCATCAAATTTCCTGTTTCAGGCAGGCATTATATACCCCTTTTGTATCAATATTGTATATTTTTCGTTTAATTTTGGAATATTCTTCCAAAAATGTTCAAAAAAAACGGAAAAAGCATAAGCCAAGAACCCGTAAGGATATATTGGCAGACAGCCATTTCCGTTTTTTATATTTATATTACATTCAGTCCGCTCAGGTAGCGGCGCATCATATCGAAAACATAGTTTCCTGCCATGCGGCGGATAAAGCTTCTTGTGCGGAAAGCACCTAAATGCAGTTCCTTCACATAGGTTTTTTCTGCTGCCATTCCCACGAAAACAGTGCCAACTTCGTGAACACCGTCCCCGTCTGGGCCTGCAAGGCCAGTGACAGAAACGCCAATATCGGCACCGCATAGGTCACGCACTCTTTCTGCCATCTCTTTTGCCACTTCGTAGCTGACAGCACCTTTTTCCTCAATAAGTGCAGGTTCTATACCAAGAACGCAGGCTTTAACCTCATTTGTGTAGCTCACAACGCCGCCTTTAAATACGGCGCTTGCACCGGGAATATCGGTAAAACGTCCTGCTATCTCTCCACCGGTGCAGCTCTCGGCGGCGGCAAAGCAAAGATTTTTCTCTTTCAGCTGCTCAATTACCCGCTCCTCGATGCACTCAATGTCCACACCGTAGACATATTCGCCAAGTCTGGCGCTGGCGGTCTCCATTACAGGAGCAATCATTTTTTCCGCCTCTTCCTCGCTTTTTGCCTTGGCAGTCACCTGAAGCAGGCAGTCGCACTCTTTGGCATAAGGCGCCATAGTGGGGTTTGACATTTTGTTCATGTCATCTCTGAACATATAGTCAACTTCACTCTCTCCTAAGCCGAATATGCGCAGAGAGTGGGATACTATCTGCTCATCGGAGAGCTTTTTAAGGTAAGGCAGTCCCAGTTTTTTAAACATTGGAACGCACTCTTTGGGAGGGCCTGGGAACATGAGGACAATTTTCCCCTCTGCTTCAAAGGCGCAGCCGGGAGCAGTTCCCCACTCGTTGTGGAAAACTGTGCAGCCCTCAGGTAACATAGCCTGAATATAATTATTAGGCGTTACAGTGTTACCGCCTTTTATATATTCATAAATTGAGTCTCTCTCGGTCTTGTTTTCCACAAGCTTCACACCGAAAGCGGAAGCCAGAACCTGCTTTGTAAGGTCGTCGCAGGTTGGGCCTAAACCGCCGGTGGTAATGATGATGTCGGCTCTCTTTTTGGCAATATCAATGCAGTCTTTCAGCTTTTCGGGATTATCACCTACAACGGTGTGATATTTTACGTTTATACCTATCTTAGACAGCATTTCGGAAATGTCTCTGGAGTCGGTGTTGGTAACATGACCCAAAAGCAGTTCAGTGCCTACTGATATTATTTCAGTATTGTATACCTTATTCATTTTTAAGCTCTACCCTCTCAATGCCCGCAAGTGCCTCATTGACCAGTGCCTCAATGTCAAGAACGCTCTCAGCCTGCTCGACCTCGGAGACTTTGGGTCTTGTGCGGGGATGGCGGGGAGTAAAGACGGTGCAGCAGTCCTCATAGGGCAGAATTGAGGTTTCAAAAGTGCCGATTTTTCTTGCCAGAGAGACTATCTCTTCCTTATCAAAGCCTATAAGAGGCTGTATGCAGGGTATATCCATAACAGCCTGAGTGGAAGCCATAGCCTCCATTGTCTGGCTTGCAACCTGACCTAAGTTTTCCCCGGTTACAATAGCCTTTGCGCCGTTGCTCTTTGCAATGCGCTGAGCTATTCTCATCATAAAGCGGCGCATAATAAGGGTGAAGTATTCTTCGGGGCATTTATCACGAATTTCTTCCTGAATATGAGTGAAAGGTACGATTTCAAGGGTCATCTTGCCGCAGTAGTCGGTGAGCTGATTGCCCAGATCTATAACTTTCTCCTTTGCAAGCTCAGAGGTATAGGGGAAGGAGAAGAAGTGAACAGGGATAAGTCTCACGCCACGCTTTGCAATCATATAGGTAGAAACAGGGCTGTCTATACCGCCGGAGAGCAGAGTGACTGCAACACCGTTTGAGCCTAAAGGCATGCCGCCTGCACCCTTAACAGGAGCGGCATGAACATATGCCGCAAGATCACGGACTTCAATGTTTACAACCAGCTCAGGATTGTGTACGTCAACAACGGTGTCGGGGTATGCGTCCTGCAAAATTCCGCCCACATACTGGCTCAGCTCAATGCTTGTCATGGGGAAGCTCTTATCACTGCGCTTGGATTCAACCTTAAAGCTGTGAGCACTTTCCATATCGTCCTTGAGATACTCAACTGCAAGCTTTGCAATCTCGTCCTTATCCTTGGCGCAGCCTGCGGCACGGGTAAGCTTTATAATTCCGAACACCTTTTTAAGTGCCTCGAAAGCTCCGTCCATATCGGCGTTGTCGTCCGCAGCCTCAACATAGACGGTGGACTGGAGGCAGTACACTTTGAAATTGCCCCACTTCTGTATAGCCTTGCGCATATTGTCCATGAGCCTCTGCTCAAATGAACGGCGGTTAAGGCCTTTGAGTATTATCTCACCTAACTTAACAAGAATTATATCGTTCATAAATTTTCCTCTTTTTAAATAAACTCGTAGCTTCTGTATTGTATGGCCTCAGCAATGTGCTCAGGGCCTATATTTTCTTCACCTGAAAGATCCGCTATGGTTCGGGCAACACGAAGAATTCTGTCATAGCTTCTGGCTGAAAGTCCCATAGAGTCAAAAGCCCCTTTCATAAGGCTTTCCGACTCCTCACCTAAAGCGCAGAATTCTCTCAGCTCTCTGCTTCCTGCGTGTGCGTTGCACATGGTGGAGCTTTCTCCGTAGCGTTTTCTCTGTATGTCTCTGGCGGCGTTCACCCGCTTTTTTATATCAGCTGAACTCTCCGCCGGTTCTTTTCTTCTCAGCTCTTCATATTCAAGAGCCGGAACTTCTACTATTATATCTATTCTGTCAAGAAGCGGCCCTGAAATTCTGCTGTGATAACGGCGCACGTCTTTTTCCGAGCATTTGCATCTGCCGGAGGGGTGGCCGTACCAACCGCACTTACAGGGGTTCATGGCACACACCAGCATAAAACGGCTTGGGAAAGTATACGTGCCTGAAACTCTGGATACTGTAACCTCGCCGTCCTCCAATGGCTGGCGCAGGACTTCCAGAACATCGCTTCTGAATTCGGGCATTTCGTCTAAAAACAGAACTCCGTTATGGGCAAGGCTGATTTCTCCCGGTTTCGGCACTGTGCCGCCGCCGGATAAGCCTGCCGCTGAGACAGTGTGGTGCGGTGAGCGGAAAGGCCGCTGTGAAACTATTGGTCTTTCCCTGCTTGTAAGGCCGGAAACAGAATGTATTTCCGTACACTCTATTATTTCTTCCCTGCTCATATCGGGTAAAATGGTGGGAAGTCGTTTTGCCATCATGGATTTACCGGCTCCAGGAGGGCCTATGAGCAGAATATTGTGTCCGCCTGCGGCGGCTATCTCGAAAGCACGCTTTACGTTTTCCTGTCCCTTAACGTCGGCAAAATCAGGAAGATTTTCCTCTAAGTCCTCAGTTTCAGGGGCAGTTGCCGCCTCTATCAGCTTTTCACCTTTCAGGTGCTTTATAAGCTGTGCCACGTCCTTCACAGGATATATGGAAATTTCTTTTGCAAATGCGGCCTCGGGGCCGTTATCGTATGGTACAAACAGCTTTTTCACTCCGCTTCTCATAGCCTCAATAGCCATAGGCAGAGCACCCTGCACAGGGCGAAGCTCGCCTGTAAGGGAAAGCTCACCTAAAAATGCGCAGTCATCACCGGGATTTTCAATATCTCCGGAGGCTGAGAGAATACCAATCAGCATTGGCAGGTCGTACATAGTGCCTGCCTTTTTCTTATCTGCCGGAGCCAGATTTATAGTCATTCGGCTCACGGGAAAACGGTAGCCGTTATTTTTTATGGCGGCTCTGACACGCTCTCTGGATTCTTTAACTGCAATGTCCGGCAGACCCACCACCTCAAAGGCAGGAAGTCCGTTAGTAATATAAACCTCTACTGTAACATTGTAGCCGCCGACACCGCTGACGCCGAAGCTTCTCACTTTGGAAAACATAGCGTACTCCTATTAAACCTTTAAAGCCCCAGAGGAAACTCTGGGGCTTATCTTTTATATTACTCTTCCTTTTTTGTGCAGGCAATATTCAGCTCTTCAAGCTGTTTGGGTTCCACAAAGGAAGGTGCGCCCATCATAACGTCCTGAGCGTTCTTGTTCATGGGGAAAGGAATAACCTCTCTGATGCTGTCCTCACCGGCAAGAAGCATAACCATACGGTCAACACCGGGGGCAATACCAGCGTGAGGAGGTGCACCGTAGCAGAAAGCGTTGTACATTGCGGGGAACTTCTTCTTAACGTCCTCTTCGCCCAGTCTGACCATCTCGAATGCCTTGATCATTATTTCGGGGTCGTGGTTACGAACAGCACCGGAAGAAAGTTCGATACCGTTGCAGACAAGGTCGTACTGATCGGCAGTAATGGTGAGGGGGTCTATCTCGCCACGCTCTGCCTTGAGCAGAACATCTAGACCGCCGGAGGGCATGGAGAAGGGGTTGTGGCAGAATTCAAGCTCGCCGCTCTCCTCGCCTATCTCGTACATGGGGAAGTCAACTATCCAGCAGAACTCATAGCGCTCCTTGTCCATATGTCCGGGAACTGCGGCACCAAGCATTTTACGCATAACACCGGCAGTTTTCTGAGCAAGCTCCTTTTTGCCTGCGCATACGCCAACCAGATAACCGGGCTTCAGACCCAGCTTTTCGGTGATAGCGTCCTTGCGGTCATTTATGAATTTTGCAACGCCGCCGGCAAATTCGCCGTCATCGCCTACCTTGAACCAGAAGGGCTTGCAGCCTGCCTGAACCTCAACGTCAGCGCAGAGCTTGTCTATATTCTTTCTTGTCATATCGCAGCCGCTTACAGCAATAGCCTTAACGGTGTTGCCCTCGGCAAAGGGTCCGAACTCTGTACCCTGTACAAGCTCGGTTATATCCTCAACCACAAGGTCGATACGGAGGTCGGGCTTATCGCTGCCGTACTTCTCCATAGACTCAAGGTAAGGTATACGCTTGAAAGGAGCGGTAGAAGCTATATTATAAGTACCGTATTTTGCAAAAATGGGGGGCAGAACTTCTTCCAGAACAGCAAAAACGTCTTCCTGTCCTGCAAAAGCCATTTCCATATCCATCTGGTAGAATTCACCGGGTGAACGGTCGCCTCTTGCGTCCTCATCGCGGAAGCAGGGAGCAATCTGGAAGTATTTGTCAAAGCCGGAGGCCATGAGCAGCTGTTTGAACTGCTGAGGAGCCTGAGGCAGAGCATAGAACTTGCCGGGGTGCTTTCTGGAGGGAACAAGGTAGTCTCTTGCGCCTTCGGGAGAAGATGCAGTAAGGATAGGAGTGGTTATCTCCAGAAATCCCTGTGCAGTCATTGCCTGACGGAGAGCGGAGACGACATTGCTGCGGAGAACGATGTTCTTCTTAACAGCGGGGTTTCTCAAATCCAGATAACGGTATTTAAGTCTCTGAGACTCATCAGCCTCACGGCTGTGGTTAATTTCAAAAGGCAGTTCATTGTAGCGGCAGCGACCCAGAACTTCAATCTTCTCAGGTACTACCTCAATATCACCGGTTGTCTGCTTGGGGTTTTTGCTTGCTCTCTCACGAACAACGCCCTCAACGGAAATAGTAGATTCCTTATTGAGACCCTTTACTATTGCGAGCATATCCTCGCTCTCGCAGACCACCTGAGTTGTGCCGTAAAAGTCACGGACAACCACAAAGGCCAGATTACCGCCGACTTCACGGACGTTTTCCATCCAGCCGACTATTTTAACTTTTTCTCCGACATTTTCAATGCGGAGCTCGTCACAGGTATGTGTACGGGACTTTAGCATGATTTCTACTCCTGACTTATCTCTTATTATGGCGCTTATTCTTTAATAACAGCGCCGCTGTTTTTTCTCTCTATGTTTTCCTTTATAAGCCTTATTGCATCTTCTGCTGTAAGCTTTATCTGCTCGCCGCTTTCCATGTTCTTAACGGAGAGCATATTTTCCTTTATTTCATCCTCGCCAACAAAGACAACGTAAGGAACGCCAATCTTATCAGCATAGTTCATTTTGCCCTTGAACTTCTTCTGCTCGCCGTAAATCTGAGTACGGATTCCGGCTGCACGAAGTCCGGTAGCTGTGGAAATGGCGTAGCTCATATCCTCGGTCATAGGCAGAACCAGAACATCGCAGGGTGAAGTTATCATATCCTCAGACAGAAGTCCCTGCTCCTGCAAGACGTAGAAAAGTCTTGTAAGACCGATGGAAATTCCAACTCCGGGGAGCTTCTTATCGGTGTAGAACTCTGCAAGGTTATCGTATCTACCACCGGAGCAGACAGAGCCTATCTCAGGATGGTCGGTCATTTCGGTTTCGTAGACTGTGCCGGTGTAGTAGTCAAGACCACGGGCAATAGTCAGGTCGATAGCAAAGTTTTCCTCAGGCACGCCGAAGTCGGAGAGGTACTTTGTAACTTCAACAAGCTCGCTGAGACCCTGATCGAAGGTTTCGTCCATGCCTTTATAAAGGCTCAGTCTCTCAACAACCTCTGCATTTGTGCCCTTTATAGCCATAAAGTCCAGAACATTATCTGCCTTGCAGGGTAACATTTTGACCTCATCTATAAGCAGGTTTTTGACCTTGTCCGCACCTATCTTATCCAGCTTATCCACAGTACGCATGATTTCGGCTGATTTTTCGCTCATGCCGTTGAGGGCATAGAAGCCGTTTAAGAGCTTGCGGTTATTAACTCTGATTTTGAACTTTGAAATACCCAGAGTTTTAAAGGTGTTGTATATAATGGCAGGAATTTCTGCCTCGTTGATTATATCAAGTTTTCCGTCGCCTATAATATCAATATCAGCCTGATAGAATTCACGGAAGCGGCCTCTCTGAGCACGCTCACCTCTGTAAACCTTACCTATCTGATAACGGCGGAATGGGAAGCTGAGTTTTCCGTAGTTTGCGGCCACATACTTTGCAAGGGGAACCGTCAAATCGAAACGGAGTGCAATGTCACTGTCGCCTTTCTGGAAGCGGTAAATCTGCTTTTCGGTGTCTCCGCCGCCTTTGGCAAGCAGGACTTCAGATGCCTCTATAACAGGAGTGTCCAGCGGGGTAAAACCGTAAGTAGAATAGCTTTTCCGCAGAGCCTCCATCATTTTTTCCATTTTCATCTGCTCTTTAGGCAAGAGCTCCATAAACCCGGACAGGGTGCGGGGTGCAACCTTTCCCATTCTTTATCCTTTCCGCCCACATTAACAGCAGGGCATTATAATATGGTGCGACTGTACAGCCGCACCTTGATTTTTTAAGCTCAGGCTCATCTCTTCTGGGGGTTAACAATATTACGCCAATCCAAATCTCCCCGTCTCAGCCCCTGAACAAGAACTTCGGCAGTAGCGGCATTAGTTGCGAAAGGAATCTGATGCTGATCGCAAAGGCGCTCTATTTTGTTAATGTCGTCAAAGCCCTTGGGGTTTGCGGGATCGCAGAAGAAAAGCACCAAGTCGATTTCATTAAAGGAAATGCGGGCTCCGATTTGCTGTGCTCCGCCCTGATCTGCGTGGAGATACAATGTAATAGGCAGACCTGTGGCCTCAGACACCAGCTTTCCTGTCACATGGGTGGCGCAGAGATTATGCTCAGCCAGTATACCGCAGTAAGCGATGCAAAACTGTACCATAAGCTCTTTTTTTCTATCATGTGCCATTAGCGCTATATTCATATTCTTCTCCGTTTCTTACTCTAAATACACTTTAACGTCTACATTATAAACGTTGTTTTTTTAACTTTCAATACTTTTAATTACTTTTGTTACTTTAAAATACCCATTTCAGGCTCAGAAGTATCACTATACTTTGAGATGTTAATATAGGCATCCATTATATTTCTTGCAATAAACTGAACATCAGCACCGGCGTGGCCTCGCTCAACCACAACGGCTATTGCAATCTGGGGGTCTTCATAGGGGCCGTAGCAGATAAAGATACCGTCGTTGGTGATATTTTCACCTTTCTGAGCCGTTCCCGTTTTACCGGCACAGTCCCATTCACAGTCAGCCCAAGTTTTGGCGTTTTTTTCATTGCCCCAGTAATGAAGCACTTCGTACATACCTTCTTGAACAGCTGCCCAGTTATAGTCGGCAGATTTTACAGTGCTGAGTTCTTCCGGCTCACGCTCGTATATTTTCTCGCTGAAGTCAAAGCTTCGTACAGACTTCAGGATGGATGCTGAATAACGGTGGCCGCCGTTTGCAACAGTGGCGCAGTATTCGGCTATCTGCAAGGGTGAGAAAATACTATCAGACTGTCCGATTCCTGCCTGCAGGGTATCACCAATTCGCCATTCGGCTACACCTGCGTAGTCAATATGGTTTTCTTGGTTTGACATGTTACCTTTGGTTTCCGTAAGCTCAATACCAGTCTTTACACCAAGGCCAAAATTATGGGCATATTCACCCATCTTATCAACGCCAAGGTCATGGCTTACAGTGTAGAAGTAGTAGTTACAGGAGTCTCTAAGTGCTGTGGTAACATTTTCCTCAGGGTGGGTCAGATGTTCGCCCTTTTTAACGTTCCAAATCCAGCATTCAGGAGCGTAACCTTCGGCAGCATACTTTGTGTAGACACCTTCGCACTTTATTGTCTGCTCGGTATTTATAATACCCTCGCTCAAGCTTGCGATAGCGACGCAAGGCTTAAAGGTAGAACCGGGAGCGTAAGCACCCATAAGAGCACGGTTAAACATGGGGGTATTAGGTGCTTTCATAAGATCCTGATAGTTTTCCATGATGTGTGATACATCATAGGTAGGCCAGCTGGCTATTGCAAGGGGTGCGCCTGTTTTAACGTCCACAACAACGGCGGCAGCGCCTGTAATTTCATCTTTAAGCTCGGGGTTAAACTCGCCTCTGGCTTTTTCTTCCTCACGTTGCTGAGCTCTGGTGGCAATCATATCATTCATGCCGTTATCCAGAATTCTTTCCACCTGTTCCTGCAGCGCAAGGTCGAGGGTAAGGTATACATGGTTTCCGGGTACCGGTTCTTCGTCGTATACTGTACTAAGCACCGTACCGGATGGTGTCCTTGTTTCCGTCACCCTGCCATCTTGTCCGTGAAGGTACTCTTCAAAGGCGTATTCTGCGCCGTCCTTACCGACCATGGCGTTGTTTGCGTAGCCCTGAAGGGAGTATTTTTCAAACTCTTCCTGAGTCATAAGACCCACATATCCGAGAATATGTGCGGCATATTCGGTGGCATAGTCTCTCACATATGCACGTTCTACCTGAATACCTACAAGCTTTCTCTCCATAATGGAGGTAATCAGCTGCATGGACGCATCTTCAACGAAGATGTAGTCTGCGGTATTTACAGCGAAACGGACGTTGATTGAGTAACGCACACCGGCAATTATTCGCATTTCCTCGGCGGAATACTTATTGTCTATATCGTATCTTGAACGCATATAGCTCATAAGCTCAACAGCTGAAGGCTCAGGGGGCAGTCCTGCCGCTTTAATAGACTCCTTTTTATCCTCAAAGTATGCTTTTAACATGGTTTTTTCAATTTCGGTCATGTTCTTATCATACTCGAAAGGAGGAGCTGCGGATATAGGCAGGTCGTCCGTATATTTATCTCCGTAGCTCTCAACCAGTTCAACCAACTCCAGAATAACTGCGTTGGGGTCTTCATTGGCAAAGAGCTTATCGGTATCTATTTTAAGGTTATAGCATTCCTTGTTACTGACCATTACTCTGCCGTAGCGGTCGAGAATATTTCCTCTGGCAGCAGTAACGTCACGCTCCACATTTTTTACCTCGTTGCTCTGGTTATAGTAATATTCTCCATCTACAATCTGAACCTTGTATAGGAACACAAGATATACTATAAGGAAGAGAGAAAAGAATATGGCAAGTGCAACAAGTCTTGCCGGTTTAATGGTTCTGTTCATATACTGTCCTTTCTCAGGATAAGACTGCTATAAGCGTAAAGCTCTTTATTTCTATCTCTTACTCTATCCACTTTGCCGGTGGGAAATATGCAAGCACCGCCGGTGGCAGTGAAATGACCGCCTGAAGCAAAACGGTTAAAAGCATATCAGCTGTCCAGCCGTCTAATAGTGAAAGCTTCACCATCTGCACCACTGCGGTTAAAATAAGAGCTGCAAAAGCTGTAAACATATAAGCAAAGAAGCGTCTGTTTATAAAGAACTGGGAAATAAATCCGGAGGCAAAAGCTATTGCCGGGAATAGAACGGTAAACATGGTGGTATTTTCCACAAAGGACATATCCGCAAAAACGCCCATAGCAAGAGCGAAAACGGAACCCCATGTAGCACCCTCAAACATACCCACAGCCACAGCCACGGCAGGCAGAGCCATAGGGCAAATACCGAATATTCTAAACTGCGGAAAAATCATATTCTGGCACACCAGTGCAAGGAACATATAGAGCACATAATAAAGCACTCGTTTTACATTGATTTTGGCAAGAATCTGTTTCACGGCTTATTCCACCACTTCATAGCTCTTTATTATAAACACCTGTACCAGTGAATCCAGATCGCACTGAGGTGTTACAATACCGTACTCAATCTGTCCGCCGGCCTCGGTCTGGATATTGCTTATAGTACCTATAACAAGTCCTGCCGGGAAAGAGCCGCCGGAGCCGGAGGTCAAAACCTCGTCTCCCACATATATCTGCGCACCGTCAGCAAGGAAGGTAAGCTTTGCCTGTTTTTCTTTCATCAGTGAGTATTCACCGACAACAAGGCCGGAGCTTCCTGTAGCGCCAACATATGCACCAACGCTCATGTCAGCATCTATAAGTGTGCTTACAGTTGCCCAGGTTTCGCCAAGCTCGGTTACCTGTCCCACCAGTACGCCGTACTCGGTAACAACGGGGTCGCCCAGCTCTATTCCTGCATTTTTACCTTTGCTTATTGTAAAGGAAGATGACCAGTTGGAAGATGACCAAAGTACAACCTTGCAGGACTCCATCTCATAGTCGGTATGTTTTTCCTGTAACTTCAAAAGCTGTCTCAGTCTGCTGTTTTCCTCGGTTGCTTCAATACCTTCACGGGCAGATTTTTGTGCATCTGCAAGCTGTGCTCTCAGAGACTCGTTTTCTGCCATAAGAGAATCATAATCGTAAAGGTAGCCGTAAATACTGTCAAACCAGTTAACGGCAGAACTCAAAACCTTTTGCAAAGGAGCTTTAATTACACCGCTGGCGTTTTGCAGGAAACTCACATTACCGCCTCTTGCAGCAGCTCCCAGTCCTATCATAAGCGCAACCGCCATAACAATTACGGCGATGCGTATTCCGTTTTTCTTTAAATAATCTTTCAAAGGATATTAACCCCCTGCTCTTTAAGCATTTCACCCATCAGGCACACGGGAAGCCCCATAACATTAAAGAAGTCTCCCTCTATACCCTTTACAAAAAGGGCTCCAAGGCCCTGAGCTCCGTAAGCTCCGGCCTTATCCATAGGCTCTCCGGTCTTGACGTAGGCAGAAATTTCCCCCTCTGTCAGCTCACGAAAGTGCACACGGCTGAGTTCGTGCTTCGCTATTTTCCGTCCGTCTTTGATAAGACAAACACCTGTATATACCTCATGGACATTTCCGGACAGTTCCGTGAGCATATCCACTGCTTCTTTTTCGGAGTGGGGCTTACCCATAACCTTACCGTTGTGGAAAACTATGGTGTCAGCTCCTATTACCAGCTCATCTTTAGCTCTCTTTTCCGCAACTTCTGAAGCTTTCTGAGTAGCGAGAGCCTCAACAAGAGCGTTGGGAGTGAGGGAAGGGTCAACCTTCTCCTCTCCTTTTGCCGGAATTATCTCCATATCTTTAAAGCCAAGCATTTCCATAAGCTCTTTTCTTCTGGGTGAGCCGGATGCAAGAATAATCTTCATTTTCGCTCCATTCAGCCGCCTTGGCAGCGGCGTGATTTTAGTCAACGCCCCTGTAATAAAGTCCTCTGGTAAGAACATTGGGCTTATAGTCTGAAAGACCCAGATAGCCCTTGGCTACCTCAACACATTCTCTGGGGCTTTCGGTAGTGAACAGGAGACGAAGTCCCCAAAGTCCGGCAGAATATAAGTCTTCCTTTTTATCCACAAGGTACAGCTTGTGGGCATTATAAATAACATTGCGGCAGCCGAACTCTTTAACCACAGGGAAGATATTTCCCATACGGTCGGAAAGCTGACCGGGAGTCTGGCAGGTGCAGCGGCCTGCGCTGTGGTGCATTATGCACTGGTCGGACACCATAAGGGGAAGTCTGCCGTATACTATCATTTCAGTATCCAGAGGCTTTGCCAGAGATTTAATCTGAGAAAGGCGCAGCTCAAAGGATGCGGTAGCGGACAAAAATCCTGCTTCTTTAAGGGTTTCAAGGCTCCAAGAGTTAAAGCTGTTAAGGCCGAAATCGCCTCTCAGCTTCATTCCTGCGGCTGTGACCATGAAAGCATGGCCCAGATTTCCCACAAGAGCCTCGTTCACACCGTAATCAAAAAGCTTCTGAAGTGCGGAAAACACCTCGTTTGCCTGATTATCGGTAATAACTCTGGGCAAAACTGCAACAGGTCTGGCTCCGTTATCAATAAATGGGCGCATAAGCTCAAAATGCTCCGCCATAACAAGAGCAGGTACATAAATATAATCAGGTTTAAGAGATGCAAGCTCAGGAGTGAGCTGTTCCTCGGTTCTCACCTGGAAAATAACGGCAGGATCGGAAATAGCAGGCACATTTGCCGGCATAGGCGGCATTCTGTAATTACCTCTTATAGGAGGTACTGCTCTTTTCTCTGAAATTTCGGAGACAAGCTTTCTTCTAAGCTCGTTAATTTCAGCCGCGGGCAGGAAAAGTCCCGGCTCAGCTTTTGCCTTGTTTTCAACGCAGTTGTAAGGCGTACCGCCGGTTTTAAACATCTGCTCGGTAAGGTAGGCCTCAGTTAATCCCTGTCGTCTGGCTTTTTCAGGCACAGGCCCGTAAGCCACGGCTTTGTTGCCGTTATCGTCAAAGGCAATGGCCTTTATTCTTTCACCCTTCTGGGCAACTGTGTAGAAGTGAACAGGTACTCTTCTCAGTTCTCCGTCAGCATAAGCCTTTCTGGCGGCGGCGAAAATCTTGTCCGAATCCTTATCAGGTTCACCACGGACACCGAACATATCCTGCTTGTCTCCGTCAAAATACCCCTGAGTGAAGCCCTGTCTGGAAAACACCTTTTCCAGCATTTCCATCTCCTCAGGAGTGGGCTGACGATGCTCTTTAAGAGCTTTAGAGTATATTCCGGTGACAATGGCGCTGTATTCGGGGCGCTTCATTCTGCCCTCTATCTTAATACAGGTAACGCCTGCCTCCTCAAGTTCATTCAGTCTGTCCACAAGACAGTTATCTTTTAACGAAAGAGGATAGTCGTCCATTCTGCCGCCCAGACTGTACTGCATACGGCAGGGCTGGGCGCACATTCCACGGTTGCCGCTGCGGCGGCCGATAAGACTGGACATATAGCACTGGCCTGAATGGCAGAAACAGAATGCACCGTGAACAAACACTTCTGTCTCTATTGATGCGTTTTTAGAAATAAATCTAATCTGTTCAAGACTCAGCTCTCTTGCAAGAACAGCTCTTGTTAGTCCCATCTCTGCTGCGGCTTCAACGCCTGCCAGATTGTGGATACTCATTTGGGTGCTTGCATGGAGAGGAATATCGGGCAGAGCCTTTCTTATGGCTCTGACAAGACCCAGATCCTGAATAATAATTCCGTCTGCTCCCGCCTGAGAAGCAATTCTCGCAGCGTTCACAGCTCCTTCCATTTCTCTGTCGTTGACAAGGGTGTTCAGGGTAACATATACCTTACAGCCTCTGATATGGCAGTAACGAACAGCCTTCAAAAATTCTTCATTTGTAAAATTCTTAGCGCCACGGCGGGCGTTAAAATCTTCCATGCCCATATATACGGCGTCTGCCCCGTTCTGTACTGCGGCAATGACCGCTTCCGGGGAACCCGCGGGCGAGAGTAGCTCTATCATTCTCTGTGCTCCTCTGCGTTTTAAAGTCTAAATATCAATTTACGCTATGATACAGGGTAATTATAGCACACATCTGGCTATTGCGACAAGCTTATTTTAATGTTATAATATAAAGCTGTAAGAAACAACTTGTAAATTATGCAAAAGGTACTTAGAAATATGTGGGAAAACAGCACAGGAAACTCCATATCCCTGCCCTCGTTGGGCAAAATTCTCTCCGCCCATGACGGAGACATGGCACTTTTATACCTATACTTCCTCAGAAACGGGAAGCTTGATTTAGAGGATGCCGCCCTCACCTTATGCCGCACCATGGCGGAAATCACCGCCGCTGAAGAAAAGCTCCGCCGCATGGAGCTGCTCCCCGGTGACGGCTACCGTGAAGCCCCCGTTACACCCCGCCCTGCGCCTAAAAAGCCGCAGCCTGTCAAGGTCGCTCCCGAACCTATGCCGGAGCCGGAGCTTCCGGAGTACACCGCAGCTGAGATTACACTGCGCTCAAAGGAGGACGGAATTTTTTCCGGACTTTTAGCAGAATGTGCCAAGATTGTGGGACATACTCTCAACGGCAATGATATGAAAATGCTCTTTACGATTTATGATTATCTTGCCCTGCCGCCTGAGGTAATAATGGAGCTTTTGAACTATTGCGGCGAAATTTATATGGAAAAATACGGTTCCGGCCGCCGTCCCTCAGTGAGAGCCATAGAAAAAGAGGCTTTCCGTTGGGCAAGGCTTGAGATATTAAGCTTTGAGCAGGCGGAGGAACACATAAGAAAGCAGCGTGAGCGCCGCTCGAAAACAGGCAAAATAAAAACTGTTTTGGGTATAGGCGACAGAAATTTAACACCAAGCGAGGAAAAGTGGATAGCTTCATGGCTGGAAATGGGCTTTGATGACGATGCAATAGCCATCGCCTACGACAGGACTGTAACTGGAACCGGTTCTCTATCATGGCACTATATGGATGCTATAATTAAAAACTGGCACAACGCCGGTCTCCACTCAGCCGAGCAGATAGAGGTAAATGATGCACCCAGACGCACTGTTCAGAAAGCTGCTCCCGCTCCCGCCCCAAACGGCGGCATAAGCAATTCAGATATGGAGGAACTCCGTAACGCCCTTAAAAAGATTTGATGTGAGGAGGGATTTTAATGGTCTATGACGGCAAGCTTCTGGCAAAGGCCAGAGAGCGACTTGAAGAGGTAAAGGCCGATAATCAGGCAGAGCACCAGAGACGGCTGAGTAAGATTTACAGCAGTATACCTGAAATACAGCATATAGATGAAAAGATGCGCTCACAGATGACCGAGCTTGTACGCCTCACCATCTCCAAGGGCGCTAATAAAGACCGCATTGATTTAATAAAAGAGGAGAATTTGGCTCTCCAGAAGAGAAAAGCCGAGCTTCTCTCTCTTCGTGGATACAGCAAAGATTATCTTGATGATATATACTCCTGCCCCGTTTGCCGTGATACCGGCAATGTAGGCGGTCACCCATGTGAGTGTCTGAGACGACTTTATAACATGGAGCTTACCGAAGAAGTGGGCGTACTGCTTAAAAACGGTGACGAGAGTTTTGAAAACTTCCGTCTTGATTTTTACAGCACTAAACCTATACCGCCTAACGGTATAATCCCACGTGAAGCCATGAGTATAGTTTTCGAGTGCTGCAAAAGATTTGCAGAGAGCTTTCCCAATGTTCAGTCAAGCCTTCTGCTTAAAGGCGGCACAGGTCTGGGTAAAACCTACCTTTCCGCCTGCGTTGCAAGAGTAGTTGCAGAAAAGGCTTACTCCGTTTGCTACGATACCGCATCAACTGCAATGGAAGCTTTCGAGAAGCGGAAATTTGCCAAAGATACCGATGAAGCGGAAAAGGCCGAGGAGCATGTAAACCGTATGCTCTCATGTGACCTGATGATTTTGGACGACCTTGGAACTGAGCTTATAACCGCATTGACGGTAAACGCTCTCTATACACTAATAAATACCCGCCTTATTCAGGGAAAGCCTATGATAATAAGTACAAACCTTGAAATGGAAGACCTGCAAAAGAAATACAGCCCTCAGATTTTTTCCCGTATAAACGGTGAATTTGTGCGTCTGGCTTTCGCAGGAGAGGATATAAGACTTATAAAAAAGGGTCTTAAAAACACTCTGTAAGCCGTTAAAAAGGCTTGAGGAAGTAGAAGAAAGTGTTTTTTCTCAACTTTAATTCTAATATAAACTGCTCTTTTTGGTCTTAATTTCCCCGAAAATTGGATTGCTTTTAAGGTTTTTGCACAAAAAATACTGTCCTCTCCCTGTTCGCACTTGTATTATAACCCTTAGTTTTGTATAATGTCGGTATTTGATACGATACTAAAATTTCCCGGGAGGAAAAAACATGAGTAAAAACAAGCGCCGTTACGGCGACAGAAAAGAAGGACGGCTTGTTCGTTCTCTGTCTCCGTTTTATAAGTTAATTCCTTATATGATGCCTCGTCGGTGCGACCGCTGCAACCAGTACGAGGAGAATTTTGAGATCTCTGTTCTGGACAGACGTTTGAGACAGCTCCGTGTTTCAGGCTATAAGGAAATCAGCGTTTTGCATTTTCTCATAGCAGCCTACATAAGAGCTGTCTCCATGATGCCCGGTTTAAACCGCTTTGTGGCAGGCCGCAAAGTATACGCCAGAAACGATATTGAAATCGTGCTGTCCGTCCGTCGGGACGAAAGCGCCAATTCTCCCGTAACTGCTGTAAAAGTTGCCTTTGAGCCTACTGACACGATTTTCGACGTGTATCGTAAAATAGACGAACGTGTCTCTGAGATAAGAGCCTCTGAGGATGGCGAAATTGCAGATGAGTACGCCGATATGGCAAGCCGTCTCCCACGTTTTCTCCTCCGAATCTGCATGTCTGTGCTGAAATTTCTGGACTACTTCGGCTGGCTTCCCGAGGGTGCAATAAATGCAAGCCCTTTCCACGGATCTATGATGATTTCAGACCTTGGTTCTCTCCGTATAAACCCTGTGTATCACCACATTTATAACTTCGGCACTCTGCCTATGTATATAAGCTTCGGTGCAAAGCACCACTCATATGAGCTTAACCGCAAGGGCGAAATTGTTGATAAGAAATATGTGGACTGCAAAATGGTTATGGATGAGGGAGTTGTGGACAGTCATTATTATGCCCAGCTCATTCAGGCTTTCAGAGTAATGTTTACACACCCTGAAATCGTTGAAACTCCCCCAAGCAAAGTTATTGATGATATTTATTGATTATAAAAAGGGCCTGTCGCAGAATGCAAATTCTGCGGCAGGCCTTTTTTCGTTCTCCGGCCATGACTTTTGCTATTCTTACTGTGGAAAACTTTTCGTTTTTCTTGATTTTGGGTACAGCAAAACTGACCCTGCCAAAATGGCAGCATCTGACCAGTGCAAGATATTCTGTTTTTCGTCAGGCTGTGTGAA
>SAMEA104404097__coassemble_216_pt1 | contig 60187 bp, 57 predicted proteins | sample SAMEA104404097__metabat2_high_PE_037 | metagenome-assembled genome bin SAMEA104404097 (sample SAMEA104404097) | Balaenoptera acutorostrata | reverse complement strand
TCTGAATTAAGTGATAATACCAGTTGACCATTCCGCCCAAATGCGGTAAACTGGCCACATGTTGGATTTGACATGATACTTAAATCTTAACGCAAAAGAAGACGAGTAAGCAACCCCTTTCGGGGAAACTTACTCGTCTTTTTTCGTGGGCCTATTTTGCAACAGGCCCTTTTTGTTTTAAATTTTATTATCCGTACATTCTGAGATTAGAATGGACTTTCCGCCTATTGATATACTCTCTATTTCATCTACATTTACCGTTTCAGTACCGCCCCAGAGGCATTTTTGGCGAATGATACCGTCGATATAGTCTGAGGAATTACCGTTTGTCAGGTTTTTAATGCTGCCGTCTTTCAGTGTTAAAAAGGCAGAGCGTTCAAAGTCTTCAACATCGTTGATAAAGTTTATCTCAAGTCGGAAGATAGCGTCGCTGTCAGCCTTGCTCATTTTCTGTCTGTTGTATTTTTCCCTGTCAAATATTTTCTCGCCGTCCTCATAATCCACATACCAGATTATGCCGGTAGGATAAAGCTCACAGCCTATAAACGAGAACTTTTCTCCACCCCTTGTACCTGTCACTTCCACAGGTTCGGGGAAATATAGCACTTTTGCAGGAGCTTCCGTGATGGTAAATTTAGCCCTTGCCATGTCTTCTCTGGTTTCGCTTATAAGTCCCTCTTCCGGGTTTCCGTAAGTTTCAAGGGTGTATAAAACAAGCTCATACTCCTGCCCTGCCTCCAGAGTTTTGGGGTGAACATGAAATTCCAGTGTTACGGTTTCCGTTTCCTCATCGTAAGCCTGCGCCAGTATCCTGTTAATTTTAGTTTCCTTGTCGCTGCTGTTAATGACATCGTCATTTTCATTTATATCTTCTGACTCATATTCTGAGCCTTTCGTATAGAAAAATGCAATACCTCCGGGGTGTTTTCCGTCCTCACCTTCAACTCTGAACCCAAATTCAGAAAAGCGCACCCCATTTTCCATCTTATCAGGAACAATATATCTTTTAACTTCTTCCTTTGTAATGGGAGAATAGTCGGCATAAAGCCTGTAAAATTCGCCGTCATTTATACCTGACAGCAGGGTGAGTTTGCCCTCCGGCTCTTTCGGCACTTCGTACTGATTAAAGGAATACACATTATTTTTATCAACATTGTAGTCATTTCTGATCTCTTCCTGCTTTTTCATGTGTATAGATATGCCCACCGCCGCAGCAGTTACCACAAGCATACTCACTATAACAGCCGCTATTAAGGCCGTGCGCCAGAAATTTCGGTGGTGTTTCAGGCTGTTTTTATCCTCATAGCCCATGAATTTCGCAGTATCCTCCAAAATTTCCTCGTCAATGCCCTGCATGGCTTTTAAAATCTTAAAATCGTCTAACATAGGCCCTCCTTTTCCAGCTTTTCACGAAGTTTTGTTCTGAGCCTGTACAAAGTCATTTTTGTGCGGCTTTCCCGCTCCCCAAGTCTTTTGGCTATATTGCCTACGGGAGACATGAAATAATAACGGGCTGTGAATATACGCCTTTCCCGTTGCGGAAGTTCACGTACAAAATCGGCTATGGCGCTTTCAAGCTCCTTAAATTCAATCTCTTTTTCCACATCGTCGCTGTCGGAGAAGTATTCGGACAGTTCGGAAAGAGCAAGCTCCGTTTCTCCGCCGCCCCGCTTTTTTCTTCGTTTTTCACGCCAACGGTCAAGGGCAAGATTTCTTGTCATGTTGCCTAAAAAGCCTATAAGCCTTTCAGGGCGCTTTGACGGCATCGAGTTCCAGGCTTTAAACCATGTGTCGCTGACACATTCCTCCGCATCCTCATTATTCAGGCATATATTGTAGGCGATAGTATGGCAGTATTTTCCGTACTTTTCATCCGTTTCCTCAATGGCACGCTGAGATCTGGCCCAGTACAGATCCACTATGTCTTTATCTTCCATACCACATCTCCTTAAATTCATCTCATATAAATAAACGTCAGCTATTTTTAAAAGTAACGGGATTTTCAAAATTTTTTCTCAGACTTTATTATAACTTTCCACATTTGCCCCTGCAAGACGCAAAAAGCGGCGAAGCATATCACTTCGCCGCTTGAGTTTTCCACAAAATCAGTCGTGTTCTCTCACATTCTCGTCACCGAGGAAGAAGAGTGCCAGTGCACCGGGGCCAACGTGGGAGCCGGTTACAGGCTCATAATCCACCATCATAATTTCTTTGGGGGGATTATTTCTATTTAGAAGCTCTGCCAGATAATCTGCATCCTTTTTGCAGGCAGAGTGTGCAATACCTACAATCTGCTTTTCAGGCTCAACTGCGTATTTATCAAATCTTTCAGCCAAAGCTTCAATAGCACGTTTTCTGCCACGCAGCTTGTGGAAAGCAACAATCTTGCCCTCGGAGTTGCCCTTTAACAGAGGCTTTATCTGGAGCACTGTGCCGACTATGGCAGAGAGGTTTGAAAGTCTGCCGCCACGGCGCAGGTGCATAAGGTCATCAACAGTGAAAATCTGGCACATTCTGCGAACCATATCTCTGAGCTGCTGAGCAGTCTCATCAAAGCTAACTCCCTGAGAACGGAGCTTTGCCCCCTCCAGAGCAATAAGCCCCTCGCCTAAGGATGCACCCAAAGTATCTACTATCTCTATCTTTCTGTCGGGATAGTCTTCCAGCAGCTGGTTTGCAGCAATACCGGCAGAGGAGCAGGAACCGCTTATACCGGAAGACATGCTCACAAAGAGGACATCTTTTCCCTCTTTCAGTATGGGTTCAAAGTTTTCAACAAAACGCTGTGGTGTAACCTGAGAAGTGGTGACAGTTACACCGCTTTTAATTTTGGCGTAGTATTCCTCTGCATTGAAAGCATCAGTGTCCATGCAGGTGTATTCTTTGCCGTCAACATAATATGAAAAAGGAATTCTCTTTATGGAGTATTCCTCAACGACCTTATTTTGTAGGTTGGATGAAGTATCCGTAACGATTTCAAAACTCATAACTCTGCCTCCTTGTAATCAGCCCTTTATTTTTAACATACTATCAGGTAAAAAGCAAGCTACTGTGGTTTTGCGGCACTATACCCATGTCTTTTAGCCAGTAGAATCGGCAAAATCGGACTCTACTCAGAGTAGAATGGCATTAAAAATGCCGTTTAGCAGGATTTTACCCGCTAAACGGCATAGTATTTGAAAAATTTATACTGCCATCAAATTAAGGCTTCCAGCTCGTCAATCAGCTCGCCGAAGAGGCTCAGAGCGGAGTTAACAGGCTCGGGAGTGCTCATATCAACGCCTGCAAGCTTCAGGAGAGAGATAGGATCGGCACTGCTGCCGCCGGAAAGGAAGCGCTTGTAATCCTTAACAGCGGTTTCACCCTCGTTGAGAATACGGTTTGCGATTGCCACAGCGGCAGAGAAGCCGGTAGCATACTGGAACACATAGTAGTTGTAGTAGAAGTGAGGAATTCTTGCCCACTCCATTGCTATGCCGTCATCGGAAACCATGTCAGGTCCGAAGTAAAGCTGGTTAAGCTCATGGTACTTCTGGCACAGAGCGTCAGCAGTAAGGCTCTCGCCACGCTCTACCATCTGACCCATCATAAGTTCAAACTCAGCAAACATGGTCTGACGGTAGACAGTTCCCTTGAACTGATCGAGGAAGTGGTTTATAAGATATGCTCTCTGCTTTTTATCGGTAGTCTTGGAGAGCAGGTGGCGCATAAGAAGAACCTCGTTGCAGGTGGAAGCAACTTCAGCCACGAATATTACATAGTCACTGGTAGAAACAGGCTGGTACTTGCAGCTGTGGTAGCTGTGCAGTGCGTGACCCATTTCGTGAGCCAGAGTGAACATGCTGTCCAGAGTGTCTTTCTGGTTTAAGAGTACAAAGGGGTGAGGTCTGGAGCTGCCGGAGGAATATGCTCCGCCACGCTTGCCCACATTGGGATAGACGTCAATCCAGCGCTCATTGAAGCCCTGCTTCAAAAGGTCGGTGTAATCCTCGCCCAGAACGGACAGTGCCTCAAGCACAGTCTCCTTTGCCTTTTCGTAGTCGATTTTCTCAGCAGCGTCGGCAACAATGGGAGTGTAGACATCGTACATATGCAGTTCGGACACGCCCAGCATCTTTTTGCGGAGAGAAACATACTTGTACATCTTGTCAAGGTTGCCGTGAACAGCCTGAATAAGATTCAGATATACCTCAGTAGGTACTTCGGTAGCATCCAGAGAAGCTGCCAGAGTGCTGGGGTACTTTCTTGCCTTGGCAAAGAAGTTCAGCTTTTTAAACTGACCGTCAAGCATAGCTGCGGCAGTGTTTTTAAACTGTCTCAAAGTTTCGTAGTAGGTGTTGAAAGCGTTCTCACGGAGAACTCTGTCAGAGCTTTCAAGGAGAGGTACGAAAGAAACATTTGTGAGCTGGTGCTCATCGCCATTGCCGTCTGTAACATTGGGGAATCTGATGTCGGCGTTTGAGAACATACCGTAGATGTTATCAGGTGCATCAGCCATTTCCTCAGCAGCTGCAAGCAGTTTTTCCTCTGCGGGAGAGAGAATGTGCTCTGCTCTGCGTCGGATCTGGTAAAGGCTTTTTCTGTATTCCTCAAGACCGGGCTGTGCGGTGTAGAAAAGGTTGAGCTTGTCCTCATCTATCTCCATTATTTCAGGAGTTGCAAAGGATACGGCACTGGAAATTGCCACATAGGTGTTCATTGCCTTACCCTTCATGCTCTGGTAGAAGCCGTTTCCGGTGTCCTGATCGCCTTTGCAGTTGGCGTAGCCGAACAGCTTTGAAACACGAACATCTACTTCGTCCTGTAATTTAAAGAACTCAAGCAGGTTTTCGGCGCTCTCGCCCAGTTTACCCTGAAATGCACTCAGCTTTGCAGGTATAAGCTTTAAAGCTTCGTTTTCCTCTTCCCATGCCTCATCGCTGGGGAATATATCAGAAAGTTTCCAAGTAAATTCCTCGGGAACTTCGCTACGTTTCAGCAGAGTATTTTCCATAAAAACAATTCCTCCGTTTTTAAAAATATATTTAATTATATCATATCCTGATTTTCGCCGCAAGTACGGAAGATAAGCTGAATATAAATAATACATCATATATTGGAGGCGCTGTACATGGAAATTTATATTTGCCGTCGGGGTGATAACCTGCACTCACTGTCCCGCCGATTCAATATTTCGGCCGAAAAGTTAATGAAAGTAAACGGGCTGGAAAGCGAAAGGCTAACCGCAGGACTCAGCCTTTTTATCCCCTCAGAGGGTCAGGAACCGAAAAAGGAAATCGAACTTTGCACAGAGATTAGAAATAATATTCCTGCAAATGAACGAAAAGAACTTTTAAACAAGCTCTGTTTTGCCGTTTCCCTCAGCGCACATCTCTCCCCTGATGGCGGTCTTACCATGGAAAGCAGTCCCAAAAGCTGCATAGACGAGGCTTTAAGCTATGGCACTGTTCCCCTTTTGGGGCTTTATAATCTCTGCCCCCAGGGCAGCTATTCAGGTGAGCTTGCCCACTTTGCAATTAAAGATGAGCAGTCACGAGAAAAGCTATGCCGTCAAATAATTTCCGCCATATCAGAGAGCGGCGCAAAGGGTTTATATCTGGAATTCTGCTGTCTTTTCCCATTCGATACGAAAAACTACTGCTGTTTCATCGAAAAATGTTCAGCCCTTTGTCATCAGAACGGTTTTTATTTTCTCTGCTCCCTTGTGCCGCCTGAATTTGACCCTCTTTCTTTGGAAGCCGTCAGATGTGCAGGAAAATACGCCGACAGGATTGCACTTTTAGCATACGATTATTCGGGGATTTTAAATCCTCCGGGAGCGATTGCACCATTAAGCCGTGTAAGGGCAACCATAGAATACGCATTGGAAACGGTTTGCCACAAAAAGCTTTTGCTCTGCCTTTCCGGCACCGGCCTTGACTGGTCGCTTCCATGGCGTTATGGCTCTATGGCATCTCCCTTAAGCAACCTACGGGCGCAGAATCTGGCAGCCGCAATGGCTTCGGAGATAAAATTCATGCCCCATGAGTTTTTCCCATCCTTTTCCTACATAGACCTTGCAGGTATTAAGCACAGGGTCTGCTATGAGGATGTGCGAAGTCTGAACGCTAAGTTTCGTCTATGCGATGAATACGCCCTTGCAGGGCTTTGGCTCAAACGTCGTGACAGGGGATTTCCGCCATCTGAGGAACTTCTTGACGGTCTTTACAGCTATAAAAAGTATATTTAGCCCTGTTTTTTCAAATTCTTAACTAATCTTTATTATTTTGTGAAAGCTTACTATTGAAATTATACACTTTAATGGTAGAATAGAAAGGCTAAGATTAAATATGATAAGGTAGGCGTATAATCGCCCGGAGATAGTTTTAATGAATATTCTAAAGAAAATTTTGTCTGGATTTTTGTTGACGTGCCTGTTTTTATCGCTGTGTCCGGCAGCTTTTGCAGCCGAGTCAGCTGATGACTTTTCCTATGAGGGGAAAAGCTGGGAACAGGTAGTAGATGAGCTTTTTGAGCGTTACGACGTGCAGGAGGAAAAAATAGGTCTTGGCTATTATAACCTTGTGACAGGTGAGGAACACTACGTAAATGCCGATCAGTATATGATTTCCGGCAGTATGTTTAAAGTTCCTCTCAATATGCTCTTTACCGAAAAAGTGGGTAAAGGTGAGCTTGCTATGGATGACCTGATTGGCGGTTATCGCTACTCTGAGCTTCTCAAAGGTTCAATAGTCCACTCGAATAACGACTATGCAAAGATACTTTGGAATGAGGCAGGCCGCTGGATTGAAAACGAGAACACAGTTTACCACCGCTATCGTGAGCTTATAGCACCATATATGGGCGAAGATCCGGAAAATGTTGATGAAAAATATTACGAAAACAACTTCTTCACCCCAAGGCAAATGATAAACTGCTTAAAGCTTCTGGCTGAAAATCCCGACCGTTTTCCCGGTCTTATAGAAAATATGCAGCTTGCTGAACCCCACAAATATTTCAAAAGGGACGAACAGCGTTTTGACATGGCACATAAATACGGCTATCTGACCAAAGGTTCAACCCTTTATTTGTGTGACTGCGCAATAGCATATACAGATGACCCCATTGTTTTTGTAATGTTTACTGACGGTGTAGACAGTGCTTACAGCGTTATGGCCGATTACGCAACCATGATGTGCGACTATTCCCAGTATAATACCGCTCAGCGATTGGAAGCTGAGGAAAAAGCCAAAGCTGAAGAAGAAGCAAAGGCGCTTGCAAACGCTGAAAACCAGCAGGATGATAAAGAGGAGGCTGCAAAGTCTATGAACAATAAGCTTTCAGGCGAGAGCCTGGTAAACACAGGAGCAGATATTGCGCTCCCTGCCGATTCAGGCAACAGCTTGGGGCTTGGCTCCATAGTGTGCTGTATAGTTGTAATTGTGGCATTTATCGCAGTAGTTGCGATACTTATAAAGAAACGCCGTGGTATTAAGCCCATGTGGGGCATACTCGCCTCCGTTTTTGCCGCACTTGCACTGATTCTCAGCATTGTTGGAGTACACGCAGGTACTCTCATTGCAAAGCCCACCGGCAATCCGCAGGAAGTAGCAGTTGAGTTTATGGATTCCGTAATTGCAGGCGACTACGAGAAGGCATATTCATTCCTTAACGGCTACTCAAGTCTGGGACTTGAAAATGAGCCCTCCGACGAAATCGGAAAGCTTATGTACGATGCTCTCAAAAATAGCTTCTCCTATGAACTTACCGGCGAATGTTTTGTAGATAAACTGGAGGCAAAGCAGCAAATCCAGTTTACTTTCCTTGACCTGCCTTCTACCGAAGAGGACGTACAGACAAAAACCGAGGCTATTTTGAAAGAAATAGTTTCGAGCCGCCCGGCAAAGTCTGTATATGACGAACACAACAATTATCTGCCTGAGGTTGCACATGAGGCATACGCAAAGGCATTAAACGAAGTTCTGCAACACGCAGAAGATTATTACACAAGCGACGGTGTTCTGCTCCAGCTGGTTTATTCAGACGGAAACTGGTCTGTGATTCCTGCCCAGAGCCTTATAAGGGCACTCAGCGGAAATACTGCTAACTAAGGAGGGTTAAGGCTTAAACATGAGCGATAACAAAGATTATTCCATAGACGATATACTGGCTGAATTTTCATCATTCAGCGACAATATGATTTCCGGTTCAAGTCCTAAGGAAAGCCCTAAAGCAACCCCTGCACCTGTTGAGCAGACCACTCCGAAAACTTCAGATCCTACCTTAAATTTCAGCTCAGACAGTATTTTCGACAACGATGAGCTTTTCAAACACGAGAGTGTTACAGATTTTGTAGCCGAGCCTACCGTAAGAGTTCCTGCTTCACGCCCCGCTCCAGCTAAACCTCCTGTTCAGAATCAGGCAGCGCCAAGACACAGCCGCCCAGGCGAGGCAAGACACTGCAGACCTGCCCAGAATGCACCTGAAGCAAGACACACTCGTTCCGTTCAGAATACCCCTGAACAGAGACAGAGCCGTCCCGTTCAGAATAACCCCGAGCAGAGACAGGGACGTCCTGTTCAGAATAACCCCGAGCAGAGACAGGGACGTACTGTCCAGAACAATCCTGAGCAGAGGCAGAACCGTCCTCAGCCCGCAAGAGCTCCCAGACAAAATGTTCAGCCTGAGCGTCAGATGCGCCCCACTCCCCAGTCCCCCGCTCCTGTAAAACCCGCAGCAGAGGAACCCAAACACGAAAATCGTGGCCTTGCCGCTATATTGAGCATAGTTTTTGCAGTTATCGGTATTTTCTCTCTGAGCTGGGTACTGAAAAATGTTCACCCTGATTCAGGTACAGTCACAAAAACTTCCGTTAAAGCTCAGATGAATCTGGCAGAGAAATTTGATAACTATGCAAACAACGCCGCAAGTGATGCCCTCAGTGATTTGACCTATATCCCCAAGATATACACCATCGGCGAGGATGTTAACGTTGCTCCTAAGCCCAATCCCAACAAGTTCGGCTCAACCACAGACCCTCAGGAAGTTATGAAGGTTATCGAATCTGCCGCCGCTCTTCTGGACGGTCAGAAAGTAGCCTTTAATCCCGATGCAAAATTCATTCCCGGTTCTGAGATAAAGTATTACCTTGACGACACCATTCTGGCAATCACATGGAAAGAGGACATTGACGGCAAGTGCTGTTCTTGTGCTGAAATTAAAATTGCCCACGGCTCTCAGATACGCCGTAAGGTTGCCGGCGACAGTTACAGCGTAGGTAAGCGTTACTACGCCTCCGATATGGCAAAAGAGTGCAACTCCGTTGTTGCTATAAACGGTGACTTCTACGACTTCCGCCAGATAGGCGTTACAGTTTTCCAGCGTCAGCTTTTCCGCTTTGTGCCTGACAAACTGGACTCCTGCCATATAACTTCTTCCGGTGATCTGCTTTTTTCCTACGCCGGAGAGCTTTATGATGAGGAGTACACAAAGCAGTTTATAAAAGATAACGATGTAATGTTCACCCTGTCCTTCGGTCCCATTCTGATAGATAACGGTGAACTCCGTGAGGTTTCCAGCTACCCCATAGGTGAAATCAACACCACCTATTCCAGATCTGCAATCGGTCAGCTGGATAAACTACACTATATGCTTATGACTGTCAACTATGACGTTGGCTACACCGTAGCCGCCACATTAAATCAGGTAGGTCAGTTCCTTTACGACAAGGGCTGCTCCAAGGCCTACGGTCTTGACGGAGGCCAGACCTCTGTTCTGATGATGAACGGCGAGTGTGTAAACCATGTTGACTACGGTTACGAGCGCACCATGAGCGATATTATTTACTTTGCAACAGCAATTCCCGAAGAGGAGGCGGCACAATGAGCGAGATAGCAATATACAGCGGACACACAATTATATATTGGAGTGCAATCATTATAACCTTGGGCATTGCCGCCGGCTTCTGCCTGAGCTACGCTCTCTACACCGCAAACGGCGGTCGAGGCTCTGCAATGTGGGTTATGCTCCCCATTGCCCTTATTCTCTCCGTTATTCTCTGCCGCTTTATTCACTGGTACTGCCACGCAGAGCAGTATCCGGGCATGATTAAAGCCATTACCGATTATTCCAGCGGCGGCTACTGTCTGCCGGGTATGTTTATAGGAATTTTCCTTGCAGGAATGATGGTAAAGGCGCTGCACCTTACCGACAGTGCATCCGCTCTCTTTGATGCAATGGCACCAGGTACAGCACTTTGCATAGCTTTCATTCGTCTCAGCTCCCTGTTTAACTCCTCATGCCGCAGCACCATTATTATTCAGAGCCCCCACTTCAAGCATCTTCCCGTGGGCATTGCAGTTCCTACTTCCACCGGACTTATCGAATACCGCTTTGCCACATTCTTCATTCAGTTTTTAATTATGATGCTTATGACAGTATTTCTTGTGGTGTTCTACTGCCGCAGAAATAAGGTTTCCATGCGTTGGGGTGTTCAGAGAGGCCATATTGCTATTATTGCTATGGCACTTTACGGCGCAGTTGAGGTTGTTCTGGACAGTACACGTTATGACTCCAGTTTCTTCCGTCTAAACGGCTTTATAAGCCTTGTGCAGATAGTCAGCGCAGTAACTTTGCTTGCAGCTCTTGTCTATTACAGCATAGCCTCCATAAAAGGCAGAGGCTTTAAATTCTACCACATTCTTTTCTGGCTTGTGTTTATAGGCGGTCTTGCTCTGGTCGGATATTTTGAGTATCTTGTCCAGCGTCACGGTAACTGGTACATCAAGTGCTATACGGTTATGAGTATAGGTGCTTTATTGATGTTTGCATCTACTTTCGCAACTTACCTGACCGTTTGTGAAAAAGAAGAAGAATAAAGTTTAACAGCTAAACGGCAGTCACGATTTGGTGACTGCCGTTTTTGTATCTTATATGAATTTATTCTTTATGCAACATCTTTATAAAAACTATGCTATAATAATGGAAGAGTAAAGTCACTCAGCAGCTAAAAGAATTTTAAGGAGGATTATTATGAATACCGATTATGAATTCTTAGTTGAAAATGAAAAAATGTGGGCAGATATGCTTACAGAGGTTTTAAAAGATAACAACATTCCCTGCACAGCTCTGCCTGTATACGGCGCAGGACTTGCCCTAAGGGCAGGAGCGCAGGAACGGCTCAAAATCTATGTGCCTGCTGAATGTAAAGCCTATGCAGTAGAATTGCTCAAGGATCTTTTTCCAAATCAGGAATAAGCATTGCTCTAAACAGCATTTTCTGTCATAAATCAGGGTAGAGTGGCTCTCTCCCCTCAGTAGAGAGCGGAAATCCACAGGTAGCTTGTATCTCTCCCCTTTCTGCGCTATGCTTTAAAACAGAAAGGGCAGGTGTTTTTATTGTCACGCACACCACTTAGAGAGCGCAGTCTCCCGGATTACACAAGAAAAGAAGATATGATGAATATGGCTACCCACATTGCGGGTGCAGTCATTGGCATTATAACTCTGGTTTTAGGAATCCTTATCTCAGTCTCCCATCAAAACGTCTGGGGCGTTGTCGGCGTATCAATTTACGGCACATTTATGATTTTGCTTTTCACTGTATCAAGTGTCTACCATGGTCTGAAACCGGGAATGGCAAAAAAGGTAATGCAAGTCATCGACCACTGCACCATATATTTTCTCATAGCCGGCACATATACTCCCATACTTTTAAGTGCCATGCGCCCTGTACATCCGGGTTGGGCATGGACAGTGTTCGGAGCTGAGTGGGCGCTTGCAGTCTTTGCAACCGTATTCACAGCCATTGACCACGATAAGTTCTCCAAGCTCTCTATGGCCTGCTATATAGGCATGGGCTGGTTTGTAGTGTTGGCGCTTAAACCCACACTGGAAGCCATAGGTATAAAAGGCTTTATCATGCTTCTTATCGGCGGCATTTCCTACACCGTAGGCGCAATTCTTTACAATGTGGGAAAGAAGAAGCCTATCTATCATACAGTTTTCCACATTTTTGTGGATATTGGAGCTTTGCTTCAGGCAGTATGTATTTTATTGTATGTTTTATAAGAGAAAAACGGACACATCAGATGATATGTCCGTTTTTTGTAGTTATCATATTTATTCGTTCGCGAAAAAGGCAACTGCCACAGCTCCGGGGCCTGCGTGAGTGCCTATGGTGCTGCCCATAATGCAGGTGGGAAGCTTATCAATATTTCCTTCCCAAATGTTACGGCTGCATTCTATGTAGGCATCAAGGAGACTTTTGTCCAAGCCGGAATAAGCCAGCATAACAGGCATTGAGAAATTGATTCCACCCTTTTTCTGGATTGTCTCAGTAAGCAGATTATTACTCTGCTTAACGCCTCTGGCCTTGCCTAAGACCTTGATTTCGCCGTTATCATTTCCCAAAACAGGCTTAACGTTTAAGACTGTACCTGCAACAGCTGCAAATTTTCCCAGTCTTCCGCCCTTTTGCAGATATTCAAGAGTATCAACTCTTGCCACAATGCAAACTTTATCTTTAGCCTTTTCTATCTCTTCTGCTATCTCTTTACCGCTCTTTCCCTCATCTCTAAGTCTCAGTGCGTACTCAAGCAGAACTCTTTCACCGGCTGTAACATTAAGGCTGTCCACGCAGTAAACCTGACCATCAAAATCCATAGCCGCTATTTTAGCACTCTGTGCTGTGCCGGAGAGTTTTCCGGACATAGAAATAACAACTATCTCATTCTCTTTGCCTGCCTCCTCGTATGCATTCAAAAACTCAGCAGGGCCAATCTGGCTGGTTGTGGGGAGTTCCTTACTTTCAGCAAGGTGCTTATAAAACTCAACTCCGTCTATATCGATTCCATCACGATACTCTTTACCATCTATATTTGTTTTTAGAGGCAGAAGTATAACGTCCTCTTCGGCAGCCTCTGCTCTTGTCATATCGCAGGCAGAATCACAAATTATCTTTACGCTCACAGGAAACCCTCCTTTAACGCATAAAAGTATAAAGCTTTGGAAATAAAAATTCAATTACCGTAGTAAACAAAAAACTCACTGTGTGAGCAGTGAGTTTTTTGACACTTTAGCTATATTTGTCTAAATTTTTATTCTTTTACCTGCTTCATAGTCAGAGATATGCGGTGTTTCTTCTCGTCAACTTCAAGTACAGATACCTTTACAATGTCACCAACTGCCAGTACCTCGCTGGGGTGGCGGATATACTTGTCGCTTATCTGCGATATGTGAACAAGGCCGTCCTGATGAACTCCGATGTCCACAAAAACGCCGAAGTCGATGACATTTCTGACAGTACCTGTCAAAACCATACCAGGCTTTAAGTCCTTGATTTCCAGTACATCTTTTCTCAGCAGTACGGGAGGCAGCTCTTCTCGGGGGTCTCTGCCGGGCTTCATAAGTTCCTGAGCAATATCTCTTAAAGTAGGCTCACCAACTCCGCACTCTTCTGCTGCTTTGGAAACGCCGTAGCTTTCCATGCGCTTTAAAAGCTCGGAGATATTTCCCTCTGCAACGTCGCTGAGAGAATAGCCGCAGAGTGTGAGAAGCTTTTCAGCGGCATCGTAGCTTTCAGGGTGAACACCGGTGTTATCAAGCACCTGCTTGCTTTCGGGAATTCTCAGGAAGCCTGCGGACTGCTGGAAAGCCTTGGGTCCAAGCTTAGGTACTTTCTTAATCTCCTTACGTGAGCTGAAAGGACCGTTTTCTTCACGGTAGATTACTATATTTTTAGCGGTGGTCTTATTAAGACCGGAAACTCTCTGTAAAAGTGAGGGAGACGCTGTGTTTATATCAACACCCACAGCGTTAACGCAGTCCTCTACAACGCCGTCCAGAGTCTCTTCCAGCTTTGCCTGAGGCATATCATGCTGATACTGACCTACACCTATTGCCATAGGTTCAATTTTAACAAGCTCTGCCAGAGGATCCTGCAAACGTCTTGCTATGGAGACAGCAGAACGGAGGTTGACATCGTAGTCGGGGAATTCCTCAGCTGCAAGCTTTGAAGCTGAGTAGACAGAAGCGCCTGCCTCATTTACTATGGCGTAGGACTGTCCGCCGCCCAGTTCTTTCAGCATTTCAACGGTCATCTGCTCGGTTTCTCTGGATGCTGTGCCGTTTCCTATTGCAATGTGCTGAACGCCGTGCTTTCTGATAAGAGCAGAAAGGGTCTTTATAGACTCTTTCTTTCTGCCCTCGCTGAAAGTGGGGTAAACAACCGCTGTATCCAAGACCTTACCTGTGCCGTCAACAACAGCTACCTTGCAGCCGTTGCGGAAACCGGGGTCAAGACCCATGGTGACTTTGCCCTTAACAGGGGGCTGCATCAGCAGGGGCTTTAAGTTAACACCAAACATCTTTATAGCACCCTCGCAGGCCCAGTCGGTCAGGTCATTTCTTGTTTCTCTCTCCATGGAGGGCCAGAGGAGTCTGTCGTATGCGTCATCGGCAGCAGCTCTCACAAAGCTCATCGCAGGAGAGCCGGGCTTAATCACAACACGGCGAAGCTTCTGTAAAGCAGCCTCTCTGTCAAGCTCTATGCCGACCTTTAAGAAGCCCTCTTTTTCACCTCTGTTTAATGCCAGAATCTGGTGACCCTGCATTTTGCCTATTCTCTGGGAAAATTCGTAGTAAATTCTGTATACGGAATCTTCCTCGGTGGCGGCAGTAGATACAACAGAGGCGTTGCCCTCGATAAATGCACGGAGAATTTTTCTAATCTCCGCATCATCGGAAACCTGCTCGGCTATAATGTCGGAAGCGCCTGCCAAGGCATCCTCAACGCTTTCAACACCCTTTTCAGGGTTTATGTATTCTTCTGCCAGCTCCTCTGGAGTAGGTATGTCCAAGTTCTGGGAATAAATAGCCTCAGCCAGAGGTGCAAGCCCTTTTTCTTTTGCAATGGTGGCTCTGGTGCGGCGTTTAGGTTTATAAGGTCTATATAAGTCTTCAAGAGAGGCCAGAGTCTCCACTTCGTCAATGGCAAGTGACAGCTCTTCTGTCATCTTACCCTGGTCTTCTATGGATTTTTTAACTGTCTCCTTGCGCTCCTGCAAAGAACGAAGGTACTGGAGACGCTCCTCAAGGGTTCTCAAAGATGTGTCGTCCATAGCACCGTGCATTTCCTTACGGTAGCGGGCGATAAAGGGGATAGTGTTTCCCTCGTCCAGAAGATTTACCACATTTTCAATATGGCTCAGAGGCCTGTTAAGCTCCCTTGCCAGTATCTCATTTATAGTTTCCAAAATAATAACTCCTTTTTCCGTATAACATACGGACAACTCTGATTGTTTTTAGGATAGTATTTTAACACACTTTCCGCTTTAGGACAACAAAAAACCGCCGTATAAAAACGGCGGAAATTTCCAACAGTATTTTTTGTTACTTCTGACATAAAGAAAAAAGCCATTTTCTCAGTTAGATAACGCCTAATAAACGTAATTTTCAAACACGAAATTCTTTATGTGGCAGCTGCGATTGGATAAGCTTCCCCTCACAGCAATTTGAGCGAAGCAAAATGAAATAGATATTCCGGAAAAATAAATAAGCCGGTATCTCGTCGAGATACCGGCTTATTGGCACGCTGTAAGGGATTCGAACCCCTGACCTTCTGGTCCGTAGCCAGACGCTCTATCCAGCTGAGCTAACAGCGCATTTCTTAGAGCTTGATTATACTATCACAGTTCGGAACAAAATGCAAGGGTTTTTTTAAATTTTTTTAGGTTTTTTTGAAAAAATTCTAAATTACAGCGTTTACGGCTGTTTTACCAGCCCATAGTGTCGGAAATAGAGTCCGCAACGTCACCCATAGTCTTTAAAGCCTTACCCATAGCGCTTTTCATTTTGTGCTTTTTATGGGGCTTGAAAATCATTGCCGCTGTACCTGCTGCCAGCGCGCCCAGACCTACTCCGATATACACATTCTTCTTGTTCATAAATAATTTACCTCCATTTACATTATGTACTTCTATTATGTGCATTTATTGCGTTGAAGCTTTCATGTAAAATGTGGTATAATATCCATATAATGAGATTGAAAATGGAGGATATACTATGAGTGTCAGGATTTTAGCAGTGGGTGACGTTTGTGGTGAGCCCGGACTTGATTATCTGAACAGACACCTCAATTCCTATAAAAAAACACAGGGCATAGATTTCACGGTGATAAACGGCGAAAATGCCAATGTAGTGGGCGTCACTCCAAGGCAGGCGGAGTTTATTTTCCGTGCCGGAGCTGATGTAATCACTCTGGGAAATCACACCTGGACAAGAACCGAACTGCGTCCCTATCTGGACGAGTGCGGCAGTATTCTCCGTCCTGCAAACTTCGGCCCTCAATGCCCCGGCAGAGGTATAGGAGTTTACGGCACACCTTTCGGTGATGTGTGCGTTCTTAACCTTATTGGTCGCTTTACCCTTGACAGCAATACCGACAATCCCTTTGTCATTGCCGACGGCTATTTTCAGGAAATACGGGAGAAAATAGTTCTTGTGGATTTCCACGCCGAAGGCACAAGCGAGAAGCGGGCTATGGGCTACATGCTTGACGGTAAGGCCAGCGCAGTCTGGGGTACTCACACCCATGTACAAACATCAGATGCCTGCGTACTGCCCAATGGTACAGGATATATTACAGATTTAGGCATGACCGGCCCTGTAAACTCTGTTTTAGGTGTAGACCCCAAGCAGAGCATTGGAAAATTCATGGGCGACCCACCCAGACGTTATGAGAGTGCAAAAGGCCCGTGCAAGATTGAGGGCTGTATATTTGATATAGATGAAAACACAGGTAAATGCCTCAAGGCAGAGGGGATAAGACTTACATGAGAAATTTAAAGATTCTTCACGTCGCCGACCTGCATCTGGACTCCCCTTTTGAGGGTCTTCCGGGCGGAAAGGCCGCCGTCAGGCGTGCAGAGCAGAGAGAACTTCTGAACGCTATGGCGGAGCTGAGCCAGCGGGAACACGTGGATTTGGTGTTACTCAGCGGAGACCTGCTGGACAGCTCCAAAGCCTACTATGAAACCGGCGAGGAGCTTGCGAGAGCATTGGGAAACATTGCCGCTCCTGTATTTATAGCTCCGGGAAACCACGACTATTACACATCTAAATGTCCATATGCACGGCTTAAGCTGCCGGAAAATGTGTATATTTTCAACTCTCCCAATATAGGCAGAGTTGAAATGCCGGGGCTGAGAGCTGTTATTTACGGCGCCGCTTTCACCGACAGTCACAGCGGCCCAATGCTTGAAAATTTCAGCGCCGAGAAAAAAGATGACTACTATAATATTATGTGCATACACGGAGATGTTGGAAATCCCGACTCCGTATATAATCCCATAAGCGAAAAAGAGCTTGAAAACAGCGGCATGGACTATGTGGCTCTGGGTCATATTCATAAAGCAAGCGGACTTAAAAAAGTCGGAAACACCTACTACTCATGGCCGGGCTGTCCTGAGGGAAGAGGCTTTGATGAGACAGGCGAAAAGACTGTAAGCATCATTGAGCTTACAGACGACAAATGCACCCTCACTCCATTCTCTATCGCTTCAAGGCGGTATGAGATTATGAATGTGGATGTTACCGACTCTGACCCCCTTATAGCCATTAACAGTCAGCTTCCCGATGATACCGTGCGGGACATTTACCGCATAATTTTAAAGGGAAATGCCGAGCAAAGCCCCAATATTAAGTATTTATATGAAAATCTCTCTCATATGTTTTTTGAACTTCAGCTGAGAGATGAAACAAAAATGCGCCGCTCCATATGGGAAAAGGCCGGTGAAGACAGTCTTAGAGGTATTTTCCTGAAAAAGCTTCACGACAAATATAAAAAAGCAGGAAGTATTGAGCAACGAGCAGAGATTGAGCAGGCGGCACGTTGGGGACTGGCCGCTCTTGATAACGGGGAGGAGCTTGTAATACATGAAGATAAATAAAGTCACAGCCTCCTTTGGAAAACTCCAAAATGAGAGCCTGACATTCCATGAGGGTCTCAATATAATAAATGCCCCCAACGAGAGCGGTAAAACCACATGGTGTGCATTTATCAGAGCCATGCTCTACGGTATAGACAGCTCAGAGAGAGCGAAGAAAGGTTCTCTGCCCGACAAGCTGCGCTATGCTCCCTGGTCAGGCGCTCCCATGGAGGGCAGTATGGAGCTTGTGTCAAACGGCTGTGATATAACCATAAATCGCAGTTCCAGAGCAAAAAATGCTCCTATGCGTGAGTTTTCCGCTGTTTACACCGGAACCAACACCAAGGTTGAGGGCTTAAACTCAGGAAACGCAGGCGAGGAGCTGACAGGCGTTTCCAAAGATGTTTTTAACCGCAGCGCCTATATTCCGCAGGGTGAGGTTGCAGTAAACGGAAGCCCTGAACTTGAAAAAAAAATAAACTCAATAGTTGCAACCGGCGAAGACGGCAGTTCATACACCGAGTGTGACGAGCGGCTCCGCTCATGGCAGCGCAAGCGCCGCTATAACCGCCGTGGATATATACCTGATCTTGAGGTAAAGATCGAGGAAAACGAGCAAGCATTGGACGAAATGAGCGGTGCTCTCAACACTTTAGAACAAATGGAAGCACAGCTTTTAAGCGCCAGACAGGATTGCTTAAACCTTGAAGTTGCTGTCACGGAGAGCCGCAAACGCCAGAGAAAAGATTCTCTGAACCGTCTCAGCTCAGGCCGCAACGAGCTTAAAGAGCGCAGCTCAGAGCACGACAAAGCTATGGAAGAGCTGTCCATCAGACGTGAGGAACTGCGTACAAGCCGTTTCGGTGACAGAAGCGACGTGGAGCTTGCAGAAGAAGTAGAGCAGGACGTTAAGCAGTTAAAGGCACTGGAAAAGAGAAGCAACAGCTTTTTCGTAGTGTTACCTGCTATTGTCTGCTTTATTCTCGCAGTAGTTTTTGCCGCAGTTTACGCCTCGAAGTCCAATGTTGTGTTTATAATTCTGGCAGCTGTCTTCTGCATAGGCGCAGTTGTTCTTCTCCTGCGTTACGCAAAGTTAAAGCAGGCCGACCTAAACGCCAAGGAACAAACAAGGCTGATACTAAAGAAATACAGGGCATCGGAAGTAAAAGACATTTACCACATTCTCGAAAAGCATGCCAAGCTTTGGGATGCCGTGCGAGAAGCGGAACAGTACGAATATGAAACCAGAGAAGCCTATGCCCTTTCCCATGAAAAGCAGGCAGAACTGGAAAATGAAGCTCTTTCACAGCTTGACTTTGCAGGGGGCAATTCAGAGGCCGCAAGACTCAGCCGTGAGCTGTCAACCGCAAGAGAACGTGCCGAGCAAATCTCCGCTCAGATTGCAGGTCTCAAAGGCAGGCTCTCCGCTATGGGCGACCCACTGGTTCTTTCCAGTGAACTTGGCTGTATGAAAGAAGTTTACGAGCAGTTGGAGGGCGAATATTCCGCAATCTCTCTCGCTATGGATACACTGGCAGAAGCAGACAAGGAAATGCAAACCCGCTTTTCTCCGGAAATCGGAAAGCTGGCGGCAAAATACATGTCAGCTGTAACCGGTGGAAAGTATGAAGATGTACTCATAGACCGTGATTTTTCCGCCTCCACCCGCACAGGTGAAGATGTAGTCGCAAGAGGTTCCCAGTATTTAAGCAGTGGCACTTATGACCTTTTATATCTGGCTGTACGCCTCGCCGTATGTGAGCTTGCTCTTCCTAAAGGAGAGCCGTGCCCCCTTATAATCGACGATGCTCTGGTTAACTTTGACCGTGAGCGTTATGAACAGGCAATAGACCTTTTAAGCCAGATAGCAAAAAAACGACAGGTAATACTTTTCACCTGCCGCAATTAAAAAAAAGACAGACTGTATCTTATGCCTGCCGAAATTAAGTAAAAAAATTCCTTTGGGTTACTCCAAAGGAATTTTTTTATATCAATTAGAATACTGCTTTAACAGCACCGTTGAACTCTTCGTCCATGAAGGTCTTAACAGCGTCGGTGCGAAGTGCGTTTACAAGAGCCTGAATCTTTTCGCTGTTCTCGTCACCCTTGCGGCAAGCGATAACATTTGCGTAGGTCAGAGCTGCATCACCGTCAGCAGCCTCAAGAGCCAGTGCATCTGCAACGTTGAGGCCGGCCTGGATTGCGTAGTTGCCGTTTATAACAGCGATAGTGCCTTCTGCAGAGTTCTCAAGCTGTGCGGAAACGGTATCAGCAGGGATAGCCTGAACATCGTAGCCGTTTGCATTGACAATGTCGAGAGTGGTAACGCTGCCCTCAGCGGTAACGCCTTCGGGAAGCTCGATCAGACCTTCCTGCTGGAGCAGAAGAAGAGCTCTGGTCTCGTTTGAGTCGTCAGCGGGGATAAGAATGGTTGCGCCTTCCTTAAGCTCGGAGAGAGCGGAAACGCCTTTACCGTAGATGCCGAAGGGCTCGTAGTGGATAGGCTCAACAGCAACAAGCTCCATGTTGTTGGACTCGTTGAAGGAGTTGAGGTAAGGGGTGTGCTGGAAGTAGTTTGCATCAAGCTCGCCGTCATTGAGAGCGGTGTTGGGCAGGATGTAATCGTCGAAGAGAACGATCTCAAGCTCGTAACCGGCTTCAGCCAGAGCAGCCTTTACCTGCTCGAGGATAACGCCGTGAGGAGCGGAGCTTGCACCGACTTTGATTACTTCAAGGCCTTCTGCGGGAGTTGCATCTTCGGTTTCGGGTGCAGCGGTTTCTTCGGGTGCTTTTTCAGAGCCGCAGCCTGCAAAAAGGGCTGTGACAAGGACAAGAGCTAAGATGAGTGCAATAGTCTTTTTCATTTTCATTTCCTCCAAATGTTTTTTAGTGTCTTACTCTTTTATCTGTCCGTCGGGCAAGATACATACCCAACTCCTGAATTATCTGAACGATAATTACAGTCAAAAATACGCATATCCATATAATGTCGGAATTGCCTCTCTGGTGTCCGTACACAACGGCTATCTGACCAAGGCCTTTACCGCCTATGGTACTTGCCATTGCTGAGTAGCCCAAAACGGTTACCATGGATATGACTGCTCCTACTATAAGTGAGGGCTTTGCCTCAGGCAGGAGAACCTTCCAGATTATCTGGAAGTTGCTTGCGCCCATTGACTGGGCGGCTTCAATAATGCCGGAGTTGACTTCCTTAATGGAGCTCTCCACCATTCTTGCCACATAAGGTGCAGCGGCTATGATCAGCATTACTATGGTAGCTTTATTTCCTAAAGACGTACCCACAATAAGCTTTGCCACCGGCAGCATGGCTATCATAAGGATTATAAAAGGAATACTTCTGAAGAAGTTCACAACCACGCTCAGCACTCTGTTGAGCCAGCGCATTGGGCATATGCCCTTATCATCGGTAACATTTAAGATGATACCGAGAGGTAAACCTAAAAGGTAAGCAACCGCCGTTGAAATAACGGTCATGTAAATTGTTTCCCATATACCCATCTGGATAAGGTTGTTATCCCAGAGTTTATAAAACATTTCTGAAAACATGGCTTAATCCTCCTCTCTCCACTGTATATTGCTCTCTTTGAGCCAGGAAATTATTTTGTCTTCCTGTCTGCTGTCGTTAGGAAGTTCTATTATCATATGTCCGTAGATGGCGCCCTCAAATTCTCTTGTATCTGCAAAAAGGATATTCACGGGAGCCTGACACTCCAGAACCATATTGGAAATAACAGGCGCACTGGAATAGTTATTATTAAATGTAAGACGGAGCTTTCTGCCGCCCTTTGTATCCAGAACTGCTCTGTCCTGAGGAATTATAAGCTCTCTTGCTATGCTGGATTTAGGTTTAGCGAACACATCACTCACTTTGCCCTCTTCAGCTATGCGGCTGTTGTCTATAACAGCAACTCTGTCACATATCTGGTCGATAACCTTCATCTCATGGGTTATAACAACGATTGTGACGCCCATTTTCTGGTTGATTTCTTTCAGCAGTTCCAGAATTGAACGAGTGGTTGTGGGGTCAAGAGCTGAGGTTGCTTCATCGCAAAGGAGATATTTAGGTTTCATTGCAAGTGCTCTTGCGATAGCCACTCTCTGCTTCTGTCCGCCGGAGAGCTGTGAGGGATAGGACTCTGCTCTGTCGGTAAGGCTTACGATTTCAAGCAATTCTCTTGCTCTCTGCTCGGCCTCTTTCTTTCCCACACCTGCAATCTCCATCGGGAAGCACACGTTTCTCAAAACATTTCTCTGCTCTAAAAGGTTGAAGCCCTGGAATATCATTCCTATTGTTTCTCTGAGCTTTAAAAGCTCCTTTTTCTTTAAGGCTGTAATGTTCTTTCCGTCGATGATAACATCACCGGAAGTGGGCTTTTCTAGCAGATTTATACACCTTACAAGTGTACTCTTACCTGCTCCGGAGAGACCTATTATACCGAATATCTCTCCGTCCTCGATTCTAAGATTTATGTCGTCCAGCGCAACAATGTCTCTGCTTGAGGTTTTATAGGTCTTGCACATGTGCTTTAGCTCAATCACTCAAATCATCTCCAAAATTTTACAGTTTAGGAAAAACAAAAAGGCCGGGAAGCTCGCTTGCTTCCCGGCCTTGAAAATTTAATCCAAAAATTTTCTTTTGATGGCTCTTAGAAAGACGGCGAACTGGATTTTTGCGCGCGCATCATCATGCACATGTTCATCATGCACATCATAGCCATCATGCTGTTGTCGACCTTGGATACAAAACGCATAACTCAGTACGCTCCTTTCAAAAACTTTAATTCGATTATAGTTTAGCGAATTACACTTGTCAATATTTTTTTGCGATTTTAGTAATTCTACACATAACCACAAATCATTATGAAGAGCTTTTAGGTCACTTTACAAGATTTTCGCCTATTTTATACACGTCACCTGCGCCGACGGTGAGAATAATGTCGCCGGGTGAAGCAATCCGTCTCAGCTCATTTTCAAGCTCGGGGAAACTTGCAAAGAAGCTTGCTCCCTCCACTTTTTCAGCAAGTGAAGCGGAGGAAATTCCGATTGTGTTCTTTTCTCTGGCTGCAAAAATTTCAGCCAGCAGTATAACATCAGGTCTCTTTAACTGTTCCACAAAATCTTCAAACAGTGCGGCAGTTCTTGTATAGGTATGGGGCTGGAACACAAGAACTATACGCTTGTAGTTAAGTTTTTCCACAGCATCAAGCAGTGCGCCAAGCTCGCCGGGGTGGTGAGCATAGTCGTCATAAACATCAGCGCCGTTAAATTTACCCTTAAACTCAAAGCGTCTGCCTGCTCCGGTAAATCCGGCAAGACCGTACTTTACGGCGTTGGGCTTAACGCCAAGGCAGATTGCAGCAGCGGTAGCAGCAAGGGCGTTTTTAACATTGTGCTCACCTGGCACATGGAGGGTAACTTTTGTGAAGAGTTTTCCCTTATACATAATGTCAAACTCGCTGTTTGCGCCAATATAACGAACATCTCTTGCGTAAACATCGGCATTGCTGTGGAGACCGAAGCTTATAACCTTGCGATCAATGTCCTTAATAGCGTCCATTGTGTTCTCATCATCCATATTGGCGACTATATAGCCGTCAGAAGGAACGCGGGAGGCGAAGGCTCTGAAAGAACGCTTTACATCTTCAAGATCTTTGAAGAAATCCAGATGGTCTGCTTCTATATTCAATATAACAGCCACAGTGGGATGGAAGGACAGGAAAGAATTGTAGTATTCACAGGCTTCCATAACTATGGTGTTACCGTGGCCTACTCTATGGCCTGCATTAAGCAGAGGCAGAGTGCCGCCGATCATAACGGTAGGGTCTTTATCGGCAGCCATAAGAATGTGAGTGCACATGGAAGTGGTAGTGGTTTTGCCGTGAGTACCGGAAATGCACAGTGCATTAGCGTAGTCCTTTGAGATTGCGCCCCAGGCCTGAGTTCTCTCGAAAACAGGAATACCCTTCTGGTGGGCGGCTATTATCTCCGGATTATCATCATGGACAGCGGCGGTGCGGACAACAAATTCCACATCGTCTGTGATGTTTTCGGCATTGTGGCCCATGAAAATTTTGATGCCCTTTTCTCTCAGGTTTTTAAGATTGGGACCCTCGTTCATATCCGAGCCTGTAATATTTATTCCCATACCATTTAAAAGGTCAGCAAGAGAGGACATGGAAACGCCGCCAACACCTATGAGATGACCTTTTCTACCGGGGGAAAGGAAGTTAGAAAAATCTGACATATTTGACTCCATTTCAAGTTATATTACCGACCTCTGTGTAAAAGGCTCTGCAACAGAAAGCAGAGAAAAAATCAGTCGGATTTAATCCCACAAAGGCTGTGGGTATTGATGTTTAGCTGTCAAAATGTTAAAATGCACATAGAAAGCCAATTTGTATTATAATACCCATCCGGCTTTCTTGCAAGTAATTCTTATGCTCTTTAGCTTCATATTATTTCATATAGTAATAAATTGAAAAAAGGAGTGAGTCGATGCCTGCTGTTTATCCTCCGAAATATGTACGAAATATTCTTGTCACTCTCCAGTCAAGAGGCCATCAGGCCTTTCTTGTAGGTGGCTGTATAAGAGATATGCTTATGGGTCGTATGCCGCAGGACTGGGATATAAGCACCAGTGCTCTGCCGGAACAGGTTATGGAAATTTTTCCCGGTTCTGAACCTACCGGTTTAAAGCACGGCACTGTTACAGTTAAAGTGAATTCCCACTCCGCAGAAGTCACCACTTTCCGCTCTGAAGGTGCTTACACTGACCACCGCCACCCTGACATGGTAAGCTTTGTGGGCGACCTTACCACAGATTTAAGCCGCCGTGACTTTACCATGAATGCCATTGCTTTCTCCCCTGACGGACTTATGGCTGACCCATTTGACGGTGTAGGAGACATTGAAAAGCATCTCATTCGGGCTGTGGGTCTTCCTCAGCTCCGCTTTGAGGAAGACGCTCTCCGAATGTTCAGAGCCGTCCGTTTTTCCGCCCGTCTGGGATTTGAAATTGAGCCTGAAACCCTTGAGGCAATCAAGATAAAAGCACCTTTAGCCGTAAATATTGCCCCTGAGCGGATAAGGGATGAGGTTGAAAAAACGCTTTTAAGTCCCGCTCCCGAAAAGGTTTTTCAGCTTATTGAGCTTGGGCTTATGGACAGTTTTCTGGTCTCACGCCCTCAGCTTATAGATGACGGCGGCAGTCTGAGAAAGCTTCCCAAGAAAGCTCTTAACCGCTGGACTTGTTTTTGCGTGCTTCTGGAAAACTACGGCTGTATTGATTCTGTCGAAGACTTTCTTTTAAAGTTAAGACTGGATAAGAGAAGTATAAGAGTGTGCCGAAGTGCCGCCCAGATACTTCTGGAGCCTGAATGCCCTAAAACTCCGGTGGAGTGGAAGAAATTACTTAACAAATACGGAGTTGACTCTGTGAGCTGTGCCGCTGTATGCGGTGACGGGCTTAGAGACGGCAGCTACCAGAAACAACTCAAGGCTGTACTTAAAAGCGGAGAGTGCTTTTCTTTAAAGCATCTTGCCGTTACAGGAGACGACCTGATAGAAATAGGCCTCTGTGGCAAGGATTTGGGAGAAATGCTTCTGTTTCTCCTTGATTATGTTATGGAATTTCCCCAGTTTAACAAGCGGGAACTTCTCCTTTCACTGGCACAGGGTACGGAGGAATAGATATGGACAGTTGGGATAAGCTTAAAAATGACTGCTCAGGCTGCAGGCGCTGTTCTCTGGGAGATACCAGACGGCACCTTGTTTTCGGTGACGGAAACCCAAAGGCGGAGATAATGTTCATCGGTGAAGGTCCGGGAGAGCAGGAAGATATTCAGGGTATACCCTTTGTAGGCCCTGCGGGACAGCTTTTTGACAAGATGATGGAAATGATAGACTTGGATAGAACAAAGTACTACATTGCAAACATTGTTAAATGCCGTCCCCCGAGAAACCGTGACCCGCTGAATGTTGAGCAGGACGCCTGCCACGAATGGCTCCAACGGCAGGTTGCACTTGTTGACCCTAAAATAATTGTTTGTCTGGGCAGAATATCTGCCAAGGCCATAATAAACGAAGATTTTCGCATTACCAAGGAGCACGGAGAGTGGTTCGATATAGACGGCCGTCGGGTCATGGCTACCTATCACCCTTCCGCCCTGCTCCGAGATATTAGCAAAAGACCGGAGGCCTTTATGGATTTAAGGGCCATTAGAAAGGAGATACGTTCTGTCTGTGACAGAACCTACTGAGACCCCACATGCTTGAATTCAAACCGATAAGCCTTCAGGACAAGGATTGGGTAACCAGGATTGTCATGGAGGAAAACAGCCCCAGCGCAGATTATAATTTTGTAAATATGTACATTTGGGACAAAACCTACAAACAGTTTCTCTGTCCCTTTGGAGACAGGCTTCTTGTAAAACTTTGTTATGAGGATGAACCGATTTTCGTATACCCCATAGGCAAAGGCCCTGTAAAGCCTGCCATAGCTGCACTTAAAGAATACGCAGATAAAATCGGCTGCCCCTTGGTTCTGGAGGGTGTAACCGAGGAACATAAGGAAATTTTAGAGAGAGAATACCCCGAAAAATTCATATTCGAGGAGCAGGAGGACGAAGCCGACTATATCTATCTTGCTCAGAAGCTTTCCACTTTTTCCGGCAAGGCTCTCCACGGCAAAAAGAACCATTGCAACCGCTTTGAGGCCACACATCAGTGGGAATTTGTTCCCATTTCAAGAGAGAATATCCCCGAATGTCTGGATATGCTCAATTCATGGATGAGTGATAACAGCCAGCGTCTTGACGAGAGCATAAGCTACGAGCAGGAGGCTATTGAAGAGGCTTTCTCCGTTTATGAGCAGTTGGGCATGGAGGGCGGAATTTTAAAAAGTGAGGGCAAAGTACTGGGCTTTTCTCTGGGAGAAATGGCAAGCAGAGAGTGCTTCGATGTGAACTTTGAAAAGGCAGACCCCACAATTAACGGTGCGTACCCTATGGTATGCCGTGAGCTGTGCCGAATGCTTATGAAAAATCACCCTGATTTAAAATACATTAACCGTGAGGACGACATGGGACTTCCCTCTCTCCGTCGTTCCAAGCTCTCATATAAACCCGAATTACTACTGAAAAAATATTCAGCGAGGTGGAAAGATGAGTAATTATCTCATTCGTGAGTACAGAAACGAGGATATTGAACAGCTCACTGCCCTCTGGCTCAAAAATTTTGATGACGAGGAGCGTTTTGTAAGTGAGTTTTTCCGTATGCTAAAAGATGTAGGCACAGGCTTGGTTGCTGAAATTGACGGCAAAATTGCAGGTGCTGCCTACGTTCTCTGCGGTCAGGAGCTAATTTCAGAGCCAAGTGAGCCTTCTTCAGAACATGAACATGCCCCCATCTGCGGCTACATCTACGCTGTTGCAGTTAATGAGGAATTCCGTCACATCGGCATAGGCGGTGCGCTTGTAAAAGCAGCTGCCGAAAAAGCCCGTGAACGTGAGGCTGATGTGGTCACAATCCTGCCTGCCGAAGAAAGTCTTTACGGCTGGTACGAGGAACTTATCGGCGTGAAATGCGCTCTCTACCGAAAAAAAGAGACAATTAAAAGCGCCCCTCTGGAGCTTTATATGCCCCTCTCTTCCACCGAATATATGCTGTGGCGTGAAAATATGCTGAAAGGTAAGCCCCATCTCCACCTCTCCAATCCCAGTCTGGAGCTTGAGAAAATTATGTGTGTTGAATACGGCGGCGGATTTTACGCTGCCGGCTGCGGCATAGCGGCGGCATACAAAGACGGAGACAAAGGAATAATCCGTGAGCTTATCTGTGCAGATGAATCTGAGCGGCAAATCGTCGCCGCCTCAATCGGTGCAGCCTTAGGCGTTGAGGAAGTGGAGCTTTACAGTCCTGCCGATGAGGGAGAGTTTTATATCGCCGCCGACCGTGATATAATCCCGAAAAACTGCGTCTGGAACCTGTCATTTGACTGAAATTTTATTCATTTTACATTCTTGTAACAAAATTTAGCTTTTTTATGAAACATCTGAGGGCTATTATTATACCTGCAAGTAAAGATAAATTTTCTTTTTCATTTTGTCCTCAAATATAGAAAACGGAGCGGAAAACCGCTCCGTTTTTCTATTTTCCGGATACCTTAGTCCCCATATATTTCTTGCTCATGGAAATTTGCCGTGTTATAATATATATTTAGGTACATAATTATAAAGCTTATTACATATGAGATAATCGAGCGCTTTTAAAGGAGCATAGCATATGAATTTTAAAGCATTTACAGCAATCGCAGTTTGTAAACTTCTACGCCTTCTCTCAAGGCTTCTCCACCGTGGCGGCACAGCCATGCCCGGCAGAATAGCCCTGAAGATTTGTCCGGAGCTTCTTGGAATTCTGGCAAAAGATGTAAAAACCGTAGCCGTCACCGGCACCAACGGCAAAACCACCTCCGCCAGAATGATAGAAGAAGCCTTTGCACTGGCAGATAAAAGCTATTTTTCAAACAAATCAGGTGCAAACCTTATAAGCGGCATTACAACGGAATTTGTAATGAACTGCTCACTGAGCGGTAAGATGCAGAAGCAGTACGCCGTTATCGAGTGCGACGAGGCAGCCGCAAGACGTGTTTTCGGAGAAATTCAGCCTCAGGTTATAGTGGTCACAAACCTTTTCAGAGACCAGCTTGACCGCTTCGGTGAAGTCACTCACACTCTGGAAAATATAAGAGAGGGCATAAAGCAGGCGCCCAATGCAATTTGCTGTCTCAATGCTGACTGCTCCCTCACCTCCTCTCTGGCTCTTGATGTGCCAAACAGAATTGTTTATTTCGGCATAAACAAGAGCGCCGCAGGCAAGAACCGCCCCTCCGACATCTCCGATGCCACCCACTGCATACGATGCAAGACTGAGTATGAATACGACTATATAAGCTACGGTCATCTGGGCGGATTCAGATGCCCCAAGTGCGGTTACAGCCGCCATGATGCCCAGTATGCCGCTGAGGATATACTGGAGCGTGGAACCGACTACAGCACCGTTATTATGGATATAAACGGCAGCAAGAACCTTGTCCGCATAAATCTTCCTGCCATGTACAATATATATAACGCCGTAGGCGCTATGGCGGCAGTCTGCGAAATGGGCATAGACCCCGAAACCGCCGTAAAAGCTCTGGGTCTTTTCAAATGCGGCTTCGGACGCATGGAGCAGTTTGAGCTTGGAAACGCAGGCGCTAAAATGATGCTGGTCAAGAACCCTGCGGGCTGCGATCAGGTCATTGATTTTCTGCAGAATATAAAGGAAAAATTCGTCCTCGTTATCTGCCTTAACGACAGAAGCGGCGACGGCACAGATATATCCTGGATATGGGATGCTGATTTCGAGGGTCTTACTGAAATGGGCGGCAGACTGCAAAAGGTTGTAGTCTCCGGCGAAAGAGCACCCGACATGAAAGTGAGAATAAAATACGCCGGCATACCGGAGGAAAATATTCTCATAGAAAGAGATTACGACGAGCTTGTCAGCTTTATGGCTGAACAGAACGACGCTGTTTTCATTATGCCCACCTACACCGCAATGCTGGATCTGCGTACCCACATTATAGATCGCTGCGGCGGAGCGGAGTTCTGGGAATAAGCGTGGGGAGGAAAGATAAATGGAACTTAAAATATGCCATATGTACCCCGACATTTTAAATCTCTACGGAGATCGGGGAAATGTCACCTGCATGGAAAAGCGTCTCCAGTGGCGCAACATCGGCGTTGATATTCAGCGTATGCCCTTAGGCACAAACAAGTCTCTTGCCGGATTTGACCTTGTTTTTATAGGCGGCGGTCAGGACTTTGAGCAGCAGCTTTTACTGGATGAGCTTAGACGTGGAAAGGCAAATGAAATAAAAGCAGCTGTTGAGGACGGAGTTACATTTTTAACCGTCTGCGGCGGTTTTCAGCTTTTGGGAAACTACTACAAGAGTGTTGACGGTAAGTGCATGGACTTTGTAGGCGCTATTGATATGTACACCGAGGGCGCTGAAACAAGACTTACAGGAAACTATAAGTTTAAGTGCAGTGATAATGCAGGTGGAAGCGTAGTTGTAGGCTTTGAAAACCACAGCGGTAAAAGCTATCTTGAAAAGGGAGTCTCCCCTCTCGGTACGGTTTTAAAAGGCTTTGGCAATAACGGCTCTGACAGCACCGAGGGTGTGCATTATAAAAATGTGTTCGGTACATACAGCCACGGGCCTGTACTGCCGAAGAACCCTGAATTCTGCGACTTCATTCTTAAAACTGCACTCCAGCGCAAATACGGTACAGCCCAGCTCATCCCCCTTGATGACAGCGCAGAGCTTTTAGCTCACGACGAAATGTGCCAGAAACTTGATTAAACAATGAAAAGAATAGATTTACATGTCCACAGCACCTCATCTGACGGCAGTTACAGCCCCGAGGCTTTAGTTGATCTTGCGAAAGAACAGGGACTTTCTGCCATAGCCATAACAGACCATGACACTGTTTCAGGTTTTGCTCCTGCTTATGAGTATGGAAAGCTTATGGGAATTGAGGTTGTGCCGGGAATTGAGATAAGCACGAAATACGGCGGGCCGATACATATTTTAGGCTACTATGTAGATGTTAACTCCGAAAAACTCAAGCCTGTCCTTGACTGGGTTGTGCATGACCGTGACGAGAGAAACAGGAAGATAGCTGAGAAAATGGCCGCTGACGGTATTCCAATAAGTTATGACCGAATGCGTCAGCGTTTCGGAGAAGTGATTGGCAGACCCCATTTTGCCCGTATTCTGGTAGAACTGGGTCTTGCCAGAAATACCCGTGACGCATTCGACCGATATGTTGAAAAGGGGCAGAGATATTATCTGCCCAGAAATTTCCTCAGCATTGAGCGTTCGGTTGAAATTATACGGGAGGCAGGTGGAATTCCTGTTCTGGCTCACCCATTCCAGTATAAACGGGACGATGACGGTCTCCGTGACATTTTAAAACACTGCATGGACTACGGCCTGATGGGTATGGAATGCCGCTACTCAGGTTACAGTCAGGAGCAAAGCTCCTACCTTGAAGCTTTAGCCGATGAATACGGCCTTTTAATGACCGGCGGCAGTGATTTCCACGGTATAAACAAGCCCGATATACGTCTCGGTGACGGTAAAGGCGGCTTGAACGTACCATATGAATTTCTCGAAAGAATGAAAGCTGTTGCAGATGGGGAAAATTTCCCTTGATAATGGCAAATTCTCCCTCTTTTTATTGTGCATTTTGCTGAATTTAATTTTTCCTCTTTTTTCATGAAACTTTTTCCCGAAAAAAGCGTTTATATATAGGAGAGGTCTTTTCAGGTTTCATGCGGAAGAGGGGATATTTTGAAAAAGAAATGGGCTAAATTTAGCTTATTAGCCGGTTTGATTGTTATACTGCTTTTAAGCGGTCTTTATATAAACCACAGGCACAACAAGAGAATAGATGCAATAGAGCTTGCAAGCGTTGAAGCCGTCGTGGTAAGCCATGATAAATCTGTTTACCCAAGCTTCATTTATAACGCCAGTGCTATAAACAGTGAAAACGTATGCGGTGAAAAAGAACACAAAAGCACCACCTCTGCCGTAGGCGATATAAAAGAGATAACGGAGTTTTCCACAGATATTGTGAGAGGACAGATATCAGGTCTGTGCTATACCTTTATTAACGGCATTGCCTATACCGTTGCAGATGTACATATAAGCCAAAGCTTAAAGGGTTCCCTTCTGCCTGATGACGTTATTTCTCTCTACTATCTGGGTGGCTATGCTGACGTTCAGGATTATAATAATTTTTATGATATAGACAACGGAGAGCATAACAAGTTCTATAAATTCACAGTTCCCGATTATCCCGTTCCCCAAGTAGGTCAGGACACACTGTTCTTCCTGTCCCCAAGCTATAAGGAACTGGACATTCCCGAAGATACATTTTATCTCACCGCAGGTGCAAATTCTATTTATTTCCCCTCCGAAAGCGGAGAAACCTTTACAGGAAACGGAAAAAGCTTCACCTATGAATATCTAAAGGAGCTTATAAAATAACTCCGTTTATTTTTTAATGAAAACAGCCTCAGGTTATGCGACACAGTCATATAACCTGAGGCTTGATTTTATGCTTCTTTTATTTTAGTTTTCCTGAGTATAGTATTCATGGCCTGATACAGCGGCTTATACAGGACCAGAGTGAACACAAAGTTCCCTCCGCAATGCGCCAGATCAAAAGGTATTCCGCTTACCCAATATGACAAAGCCATTCCCCAGCCGCCTATGAATATGTATGGTATAGAGCATAAAGCGCCGAAACTCAGCCCGAATATGCCCGCAACCACTGCCCAGATAACAGCAGAGTTATTCTTCCGCATCAGTACCGCCACAGCCGTCAGTATAGGCCACAGGTACCAGTAGCAGAACCACCACATACCAAACCCGAACACAAGACCTTCAAGCATTATATAAACACCTACGGCGTACAGTGCTTTCCAGCCGAAAAATACCGCCGTCAGGATAATCAGCACCGAATTTATGTTGATATTCGGTATTGCTGCCAAAGCCATCTTTGCGGCAAATATAAGCGCCCCCATAATGGAGAGGGCGCTTATTTCTTTAGCGCTTAGCTTACCAGCCGGTTGTGAGAGTGAACTCATAGCTGTCGCCGTCGGCAATCATTATACCGTCAACGCCTGTCTCGGTCATCTCGCCGCCCTTGGTGACGCACCACCACTGCTGGAGAGAGTCATCGGCAGTCTCGCCGTCAACAGTCTTAACAAAAAGGCCGAACTCTGATTCGTCACCTGCGATAAGGCCTTCCGGCTCAAGGGCTTCTCTCAGCGTTTCAGCATCCGTATTATAGGTGAAATCTTTCTGGCTTTCGTCACCGTGAACAACGGTAACATTGATGGTCTTTGCACCCTCCTGAGGCTGAGGAGCGAAGTGCATGTATACGCCCACTGCTGCCGCTACCAGTACCAGAAGTACAGCAACGGCAATTATTATGTTTCTTGTTTTCTTAGACATTTAAGTCTCTCCTTTCTTATTATCGGCATTACACAAAGCAAAAGAGAGCAGCAGCCCTGCGGAATAGGGCGGCTTTACATTTTGACCGGGTGCCGCAGTTCTTTGTGTATGAGACGGAGTTTTACCGTCTTTGGGCAGGTTCTCTGACTGTAACAGTGACGGCCTCGTGAGGGATTTACACCCTGCTTCCCCTGTTGATTGTCTCCCGACAAATCCCAATCCGAACATTAACTGCTGGATTATATCATAAATTTCACATTGGCGCAAGAATGGGTGTGCGAAAAAGGACAGGTAAATACCTGTCCTTTTGTTGTTATATCTTCTCTTTTATATCTTTTCTGTTATCGTGATACTTCATAAGTGACTTGTAGAGAGATTCCACAAGCTTCATATCCGCATTGCACATATAGGCCACAAATGCCAGAACATAAAGTGCAGCCAGAACTATAAGAACTATCCAATACCAAGCCATTTTTTTCTTCATACTCCTTACCTTCTTTTTACCAACTAAATTTGTCTTCGTAATCCAGCAGAGTAGGATCGAGGGGCTCTTCCCGGAAAACAGTTGTCATATACTTGTTGAATGCTTCACGCATTTCTCTGCGGGAAACAGTACGGGGATCCATAACGTCGTGAGGAATCCAGATAAGGTGAATGCCCCGCTCTCTGGCCTGATCTTCAAAGAGGCCGTGAAGACCGCCTACGTTTTTGCAGGAGACATGGTCATACATGATGACTATGTTGCAGTTGAATTTCTCGCACATTTTCCACAGCTCATCAAGAATATTCACATAGCCGCCGTTTGTGTGGGAACGCATCATCATTCTCTCGTAGAGACGGCACAGGTCAACCATGGCCTGTTCCTCATCTCCAATGGTTATGGGCTGGTAACTGAGCATGCACTCCATATCGTTTACACAGGTGACACCCCAGCAGTGCTGAGTCCAGTATGTAAAGTTAGTATAGTAGTGTGCAGGGCAGGCCCAGACCAGACAGCGATACTTGGGAGAGGGTGCGTTATTTTTAACGTCCTGCTCATAGCCCTTGAGCATCATTCTGGTAACTCTTCTGTCGGTCTTTATCATAAACTTATCCATGCAGGCCGCCGCCATAAACTCATACTCTCTCTGGAGAGCAAGAGCACCGCCGCAGACCTGAGGATGATCGGTTGCATTGACCTCCCACTTCTGAACCATGCACTCGGAGCTTTCGTTATAGAGCTTTGCATTCTCCCAGAAAGCATCCCAGTCCCATTTAACATTATAGTTTTCCTCAATGAAAGCTATGCACTTTTTCATGTTTTTAACAGCGTAGCGCTGAATTTCAGGCTCATTGATTCGCTGGGGGACAGTTATCTGGAATATAGGCAGGTCGCTGAAATGGCGGGTCATCAAAGCTGTCTGCTCAACAGAACCGTCACAGGGCATGGAGCCTGTAACATAGCACTTACCTACTCTGGGGTAGTCATCAACAATGGCACAGCCGCACTCGGAAGCAGGTTCAGGGCAGACATCGGGAGCAAGGCCGAACTTTTCGATAGCGTCAATGTAATATGTGGTGTGATTCTGGTCAACCTCAGAGGGCAGACCGATAGCATACATTGCAATATCCACAAACTTCAGCGTGGGGAAACCGAACATAACCTGATGAGGGGTCATCTCGTCGAACATAACGGTCTTATCACGGAGCTTCTTGGCTTTCTTGCTGTGGGGACGGAGATTTTCGTCACGAACAATAATGTCACGAACAGCCAGAACAGAGTTATGCAGAACGGAGAAGAACTGGTTCTGAGCGTAGCGCAGTTCTTTACCACGGAGACCCATTGTGTGCCTGTCTATCATGTGGGCGGCGGTCAGGTATGACACAAGCCAGCGATAGCGAAGCATACCCTTAACCATCAAAATCGGGTGACAGCCAAGCTTTACAGCCATGAATCCGTACAGGTACAGCCAGCGGTGGAAATCGTAGAAAGTATCTTTAAAGCCTCTCCACTCACGGGAAGTGAAGCTGTATCTGTCAGCTTTATAGAAGCTTCCCAGTCCCTTACCGGTTTTAGGATTATATGCCATGATTATTTATCCTCCTTCTGCTCTGAGCGGATCTTTTTAATTTCAAGGCTTTCAACAAAGGCCTGAACTCTGGTGCGGAGCTGACCGCTTGAGCCGGTAATATAAGGTCTGTCTATGGACAGGACGTTTATTCCGTGCTCCTTGGGCATTATCTGAGAGGCCATAGTGCGCTCATATGACCAGTAGGTGCAGAACTTCATCTGCTCGTAAATAACGCCGTCGGCGTTAAACTCATGGGTGAGCTGATCCACTCTGTCGTAGCGGCGCTGAACTCTGTGGGCGGCGCACTGACGGGGACATTCGGTATTCTGCAAATTCCAACGGCACACCTGAGTGAGAGCGCTCTCCTCGTCGTTAAGCTCAATTACCTGACGACCGGGGAAACTGCCGTAGCAGTAGCGGTCAAAGACCACCATTGCGCCGCAGTCCTCAATGAGCTTAATCAGACCTGGATCGTCAATCTCAGAGCCTACAACACCCAGACGGACACGGAAATTAGGCTTGGGGTCAACTTCTCTGGTTTTAATCTCTTCCAGAGTTTCTTTAAGAATATCCTTAATAAGATATTTGGGGCAGACATAGCTTGAAAGCACCAAAATGGCGTATTCATAGCCTGTTATGGGAGGATTGGGAAGCTTTCTGAAATCGCCAATCTCGGTGAGAATACGGCTTATTTCGTTGTGCTCCTTCACAGCCTCTCTTATAGCGGCATCGGAAACGTCAACGCCGTAGTTTTCATGCAGAGGTTTTAATATTTTGCGGGTTATCTGCTCTTCGATATGCTCGACGCAGTCCTCGTCATCGGAGTATGGAATATCGAGGTTGCAGTAGAAGAATTTATCCTTATCCTTGCCCTGAATATGCATTATCTCCATATTCTCAATGGCTCTGTTGTTGGCCTCGCAGACGTCAACGCCTGCCAGTGCATCGAGGAACTCGTAGCCGCCCTCAAGAGCTCTCTCCAAAAGCGCTCTTGCGTACTCGCAGCTGTTGTTTGCAAGGTAATATGTAGCCATTTCCATGGAAGTGGTGTGGGGAGCACGCAATCTTACGGAAAAGCAGTTTCCAAGATTAAGCAGAACTTCCGGTGCGTGGAAGCAGGTGTATCCAATGGCAAGCTTGCCCTCCCCCTGAGCTTTGCGTACCAGTTCGTTGTTGGCATCATCCAACAAACTTTCAAGATAGATAAGATGTTTCAGCTCTCTCACAAAAATACCTCCGGTTCATGCCCGTAAAAGGCGAATTCTGTCCTTTAGAACAGTTATTTATATAAATTTAATTATACTCTGCAATCGCTGAACGCCTTGACAAACATACGGCTTATGCTCTCCATACGCTTGCGGTAATCCAGTTCACCACCGCTTGGAGTGCCGCCGATGGAAAGGCGCTGCATTATGCCTAAAATGCTGTCGTAGGAATTATAGTAAAGCTCTTTAACGTCCACTCCCGGAGGAATAGAGCCGTCTTTAAGACCTTTTCTTATGGCTCGTGCCACCTGCCCGTTAGAGCTTTCGTAGGGCTCAGGGGGCTGATTTCTATGCACATCATTTTTCCCTGCTGCCTGAAGCATAAGCTCTGCATCAAGGGTGAAGCGGATACCCTTGGGATCGTCAAGATACAGCTCAGAATAGCAGATAAGAAGCTCGCCTATCTCCTCCAAGCCTGTCATACCCTCCCGCTCCTCAGGTGGGTGCTTCTTTTCAATATATTCCATCACATTATCCCAATAGAGATAAGATGCCGCCAGTACCAGATCGGTTTTGGTTTTAAAGTATCTGAAGACAGAACGCTCTGTAAGTCCTGCCCGTTCCGCTATCTGGCTGACCTTGGTTTTATCTATACCCTGCTCGATAAAACAGCCAAGGGCTTTTTCAACCACAAGCTGAATATTTTGTTTACGCAAATCGCTCTGAGACATGTTATCCTCCAGAAAGTATAGATTGCTTAGATTTTGTCCGTTCGGCTGACATTCTAATAATTACGAATTGTCAGTATTACTGACACTAAGATATTTAAAAATTGTCAGTTCAACTGACAACCAGAGTATATAACATATATATGGAAAGGGCAATAGCGAAGATTACTGATTTTGTCATGGCTTTTTTGTGTAATATGTCAGATTTTTGACATTCTCTCAAATCTGTAAAAACACTGATACTGCAAGCGATTGAAGCAAGTGGAGATAAAAAAGCGCCCCGAAGTTGCTTCGGAGCGCTTAACTTAAATTCAGTTTTCGTTACTGTTGTCAAGCATCAGATTTAAGATTTCCACATCTGTAATCTTCATTCCTACTCTGCCCACATAACCTGCATTCTTAATGGTTCCCTCAATGTCACCGCAGACTATGCCCTCGCCTGCCTTAAAGCACAGGCCTTTCATGCTCATTTCATGGCCGAGAATTGCCGCATCTACTGCGGAGGCAATTTTGGCAGCGCATGAAGATTTTGCGCCGTCACATATGATACCGCCTACATTTCCGATAGTGTTTATAATGGTGCGGCATATGGCCTCATAGTCGCCGCCTGCAAGATATGTGATTGCAGCGCCTGCACCGCAAGCCGCCGTTACAGCGCCGCAGAAAGCGGAAAGGCTGCCTATATAATGCTTCTGATATACGGAAACAAGGTTGCTTATGGCAAGCGCTCTGTAAAGCTGCTCATCTGTGCAGTTCCAGGCCTTGGCAAATTCCATCACAGGCAAAGACACTGTAAGGCCCTGATTTCCGCTTCCCGAATTTATTACTACCGGCATAGAACAGCCGTTCATTCTGGCATCAGAGCCGGCGGCAGCTTTAGCTCTGGCTCTTATTCGCACATCATCCCCACCGTATGCCGCAAGCAGGGTTCTGCCTACCTGAGCGCCGTAGGGCTTTGTAAGACCCTCATTGGATATGTTTCTGTTGGCCTCCATCTGTCTGTCCAAAGCAGGCTTTATGCGCTCAATGTCAACACTCCGTGCAAACTCGATTATGGACTCTATATTCATGCCGTCCAAATCAAGGCTTTCCTTCTTTTCCACAGGGTCTTTGTGGAAGATTTCCACACCGTCCTTAACAATTCGGGTAATAAGTGTGTGTCTGTTTACAATAGTTACCTGAGCGCTGTGTTCACCGGCAAATGCAAAAGCATCAATGTACAGGTTTTCCACACCCTCTTTAAGAGTGCATTTGAGAAAATCAGTTTTTGAAAGCTCTTTTGTCTTTTGGATATGCTCAGGCTTTACGCCTTCCAGAACTTTAAGCTCTTCGTTTGCGTTTCCGCCAACTGCGCCGAGGATAACGGCAATATCAATGCCAACAAGTCCGCCGGAATTGGGAATAGTAACTCCCTTTACGTTTTTTACTATATTTCCGCTGCAATTAAGCTCCATACGTTCGGGAAAGCAGCCTAAAACATCTCTCACCTTAGCCGCAGCATAGGCAAGAGCTATGGGTTCAGTGCATCCCAAAGCAGGTACAAGTTCTTTTTCAAGTAAAGCTACATATCTGTTTTCTCTGTCTCTATCCATTTTTCTTACCTCACTTACACGCATTGGTGTTATATCTAACGTTATTATTCTTACTGATATTATCAATGGTAACATTAGTGTCATTATTAGTCAAGGGGCTTTTTGTACAATTAAATTCAGCGTTTATCGTGACACATTGGCAATTTCTTTTCCCCTGCCTGCGCCTTTACAAGTAAATGCCGCTTTGTTATAATGTAAGAACATAGCATTGTTTGTTAGGAGAATTGGACCGTGAAAAATCAGGTGAGCTTAAAAGATATAATCTGCAATAACATTCTGGAGGATATAATTTCTCTGGAATTCAAGCCTAACGAGATTTTAACCGAGGGCTACCTTATTGAAAAATACGGTTGCAGTAAAACGCCTATCCGTGAGGCCTTGCACATTCTGTGCAACGATAATGTTCTCAGGAATATTCCACGCTGTGGATATGAGGTTATAAGTCTCACCACCGATGATATTCGGAATATGCTTCAGTTCAGGTATATTCTGGAAGCAGGTATTCTGGCGCTGAATTACAAGAATTTTACTGACGCTCAAATAGATAAACTGGAAGAAATTGATACAAAATGTACTCAGGCCGACAAGAACCTTTTGGAGCACTGGAAGTATAACTCAGAATTTCACCTGACCATGATTTCATTTTGTAAAAACAGCTACGCTTATAACGAGCTTGAAAGAACCCTTTCAAGGCTTAAGCGTGGCTATGCACAGCTTCGGTGGAATGATATTGAAAACCGTTGTCTGGCTCTGGATACTCAAAGCCACGCCAGTATCATTCAGGCATTAAGGGACAACTCCTCTGAAGATTTGATGCTCTCACTGGAAAAAGACCTTGGAGATTTCGAGCCTATCGACCTTAATTTCAAGGATATTTTGAACCGTTCGGAAAATTAAAATAAAAAGACGCACTGTATGCGTCTTTTTTCAGTCTTCCATCTGTTTTCCAAGAAACAAGGCAATAACCTGTAAAAGCTTTTCTTCAAGCTCTGTGCCGCCCTCGCCGGTGGGTGTGTCAATAAAAAGGACACTGCCCATAATATCACCCTGAGTGAGTATGGGGCAGGCAGCAGAAACTACATATCCGCTCTCGCTCTGGCACACAGGAAGACCCCTCTCCCCTTTTTTGCGGCAGTATGGAGAACGGTTTTCCATAATTTTTGCCAGCTCCTGACTTATGGTCTTGTCGTGGAGTTCCTTCTTAGCAGACCCTGAAACTGCTATAAGGCTGTCTCTGTCGCAGACAGCGGCTATTCCGCCGGTGGCTTTTCTCAGGCTATCGCAGATTTCCGCAGCAAAATCTGACAACTCGCCTATGGGAGAATACTTTTTAAAAATCAGCTCCCCGTCCTTATCTGTAAAAATTTCCAGCGGGTCGCCCTCTCGAATACGCATGGTGCGTCGTATCTCCTTGGGAATAACTACTCTGCCTAAATCATCTATTCTGCGGACTATTCCGGTTGCTTTCATAATTGCTTCTCCTTATCTGAAAATCTCTGTGGGAAATATTGTTTGCAGATATAGGAAATTTATGCAAAAGTCAAGAATTAAGAATATTAAAACAGCGAAAACCGATTTGTTTGTCGGTTTTCGCTGTTTTTATTACTGTTTATTTTCGGGTTTGGCTTTGGGTTTTCCCTTATAGCGGGGGCGGTGGTTATTCTTCCGCTTGGGTGGATAATTTTTCTTTTCTCCGCCATCTTCCCTCTTCTGAGGTTTTCCCTCCGGCTTGGGGCCACGCTGAGGATTTTTACCCTTGGGCTGAGAGGGGCGCTTATTCTGCTCGGACTGGTTTCTGTCCTGTCCCTCACGCTTTTTGCCGTACTCGTTTTTATGCTGCTGCGGCTTTCTGTTCTGACCCTGTCTCTGGTCTTTCTGGCGCTCACCGCCGTTTGAATTCTCACCCTCAGGCTTCTGAGGCTTTCTGGGCTTATTCTGGCGGCGATTATTATTTCTGTTGTTATTGCCGTTGGCGGGCTTTTTACGCTTGTTCTCAGTATTTTCTTTCTGAGTTTCTGGCTCGGAGATAACTATTTCAGGCACAAACCACTCGTTCTCAGGCTCTTCCACCACTTCCGGTTCGGGAATGTAGGTTAAAACATGGGGTGGCTCTTCTCCCTCTTTGGGTCTGCCGCCGGGAACGGCGCACAACTCGTTTGCCTTATAAAGGCGCAGCTCCTCGTTAGAATCGCCGTCAAGCTTAACCTTCACGTTCTGGCGCATAAGGTTTACCTGAACAGCAGTTCCGTATCCGTCCTTGGTTTCAACAAAAGCTCCCTGCTTGGGAACATTCTTTATAAGCTCCTCATATGCTTCCTGCTCATAACGGAGGCAGCACATAAGTCTGCCGCAGCTGCCGGAAATCTTGGTGGGGTTTAAAGACAGGTTCTGAACCTTGGCCATTTTAGTTGAAACAGGCTGGAATTCATCTAAGAACTGGTTGCAGCAATAGGGTCTGCCGCATATACCTATACCGCCTATCATCTTGGCCTCGTCTCTAACACCTATCTGGCGTAGCTCTATGCGGTTTCTGAAAATTCCCGCAAGGTCTTTAACAAGCTCTCTGAAGTCCACTCTGCCGTCAGATGTGAAGAAGAACATGGTCTTGTTACCCTCAAAGTTACATTCCGCGTCCACAAGCTTCATATCAAGGCCGTGCTCCGCAATTTTCTTCTGGCATATTTCAAAAGCTTCTTTTTCACGTTTTTTGTTCAGTTCAGCCACTCTGAGGTCTGCCTCAGTTGCAACACGCACCACAGGGCGCAAAGGCTGAACCACGGCTGTATCCTCAACCATGTGGTTGCCGTAGTGACAATCTGCAATCTCGAGACCCTTTGAAGTCTCCACAATTACCTTGTCTCCGCTTTTTATTTTCAGTTCCCCAGGGGAAAAGAAATAGCACTTTCCTCTGTTTTTAAATTTTATGCTTATTACTTCTATCAATTAGTTTTCCTCTTTCTCAGTTTCAGGCAAAGAATCCACCGCCAGAATTCCGAATATATGCTTTGCACCCACATTGACTTTCAGGTATTTTTCGCACAGCTTCATAAGCTCTATAAGCCGTTTAAGCTGCTCTTTTTTAATCCCCATATCAGGTCTGCGCCCGCAAAGCATATCCGTAATAACATAGATTGTATGCTCTGCAAAGTCTGCTGCCTCTTTTGCGTCCATGCCCTCGTTTTGAGCGCACCAGCGCATGAGAGTACAGCTGTTACCGGTGGAAATGGTTTTAAGATACGAAAGGGATAGTCTGTCTGCCTCTTTGTCCTGCTCCTCTGTGGTAGAGCTGAGATTTATTTCAGCGCAGCGGGAACGAACGGTACTAAGCAAAAGTCCGGGGTTTTTAACACACAGCAACAGCATGGCGCCGTTTGGCGGCTCTTCCAAAAGTTTAAGAGCTGCATTCTGGGCATTAGGATTCATGCAATCTGCATCTTCTATTATATAAACCTTACGCTTTCCCTCGTTGGGAAGCACGCAGGCATCGGAGCGAAGCGCCCTGACCTGCTCCACGCTTATTTCTCTTTTAAGTTTACCTTCCTTGTCGGCAAGTCTGCCGATAGTGATAAGATCGGGGTGTATTCCGTCACGCACCTTCCTGCACGCTCTGCAATTACCGCAGGGGGCAGGTCCCGGCCCTATGCACAGGGCAGCCTGAGCGATTTTCTTCGCCTCAGCCAGACTTTCCTCGGAGGTCTGGGCTGAAATTATACAGGCATGAGCAAGGTGCTCAGAATCTTTAAAATTAAGTTCTGCCATAGACTTCCTCCGTAAAGTATACTTAACTAATTTATTTTACATGGTAAATGGCACATAGTCAACTCTTATGTTCTTTTATTTTGTGTTTAATCATAATAAAATAATTAAACGCACTCTTTTTACACTTGATAGCGACGCTCTATACAGTTATAATAACATCATCTGAATGAAAGAAGGTATATTTATGGAATTGTCCGCCATGGCAAGCTGGCTCAACAGCGCTTTTGCCGGATATGACGGGGCTATTTTAAACGCCATGCACGCTCTTGCCGAGGGTGCAGGAAAAGTTTTAACTCCTATTATGAAAGTAATCACTCTGCTTGGTGAAAAGGGACTTCTCCTCTTTTTACTGGCACTGGTGTTTATGTGCTTTGCCAGAACAAGAAAGTTCGGCGTGTGTGTTTTCGGTGCCGTGTGTTGCGGTGCTTTAATAACTAACGTTATTTTAAAAGACATGGTTGCACGCCCAAGACCTTTTGAGGGCTTGCAGCAATTTGCCCAGTATTGGCAGTTTTTGGGTTCTCCCGCTGAGGACGGATTCTCTTTCCCCTCAGGCCATGTTACTGCCGCCGCTTCCGGTCTTACCGCTCTTTGCTTAATCACAAAGGATAAGCGGCTCATTGCTCCCTCCGCTATAATTGTTGTGCTTATGGGTATCTCCAGAAACTATCTTATGGCCCACTATCCCTCCGACGTGCTTTTCGCTATGATAATCGGAGTAGCTTCCGCATTTATAGCATGGGCAATCACAAAGCTCATATACAAATTTCTTGAAGCACACGAAGACAACGGTTTCTGCTCCTTTGTACTGGAATTTAGCATCACCGACCTTAAAAACGCCGGTTATCAGGGGAAACACTGATTTAGGAGTAAATTATGGAACTTTCTCTGTTCAAAGAATTTAAAAATATAATCGTTCTGGACACAGAAACCAGCGGCCTCGACTTTAAAAATGATGAGATAATAGAGCTTGCAATGCTGAGAGTTTGCAATACAGGTTCAGGGTTTCAGATAATGGACGAATACGACGAGTTTATCCGTCTGAGTCCGGGCAGAGTTTTGCCGGAGAAGATTACAGAGCTTACAAATATAACTCCCGAAATGTTGGAAACTCAGGGGCTGGAAAAGGCTCCAGTTTGTCGTGCATTAGAGAAAATGTTCTCCGTAGAAAAGCCTTTGGTGGTTGCCTATAACTCCCAGTTTGATATGTGTTTTCTCTATTATTTTCTGGCTAAATACGGCAATGCGTCTGTTTTAAGAAATATTAAAATGCTCGACGCAATGACCGTTTATAAAGACCGCCGCCCTTTCCCCCACAAGCTCTGCAAAGCTATTGAAGAATACAATGTGGATGCAGTAAACTCCCACCGTGCCATTGATGACACCAAGGCAGCTTTCAAGCTCCTTATTGCTATGGCAGAGGAAAAAGACGATCTTTTAAATTACATAAACCTTTTCGGTTACAGCCCGAAATACGGAGTGTCAGGTTCAAAAATCTCCTCCGTCACATATAAACCTCAGGGCTTTCAGCCCGGAGTTCCGCTGTACGAATTGTAAAAAAGTCCTGCCTCAAAGGCAGGATTTTTATTTGCCCTAAATGTTAAACTTGTTGAGAACAGCACTTTGTGCTATCATATAGAAAAACTTTCGGAGGAAAAAATGGAAAAAGAACTTATACACGACCCTATATTTCTCGCCGCCAAGTCTCAGCCTGCCGACAGCAGCGACGTTGAGACCGCCCGTGACCTGCTGGACACTCTCAAAGCCCATCAGGACAGCTGTGTTGGTATGGCAGCAAATATGATTGGTGTTACTAAAAGAATAATCGCTTTTGAAAACGGCCCCGGCTACATGCTAATGTACAATCCGGAGATAATCAAAAAATCAGGCCCGTTCAACACCGAAGAAGCCTGTCTCTCCCTGCTTGGCGGTCCCAGAAAAACACGCCGCTTCAAGAAAATAAAAGTGCAGTACCAGAATGAGGATTTTGAAACTCGTGTAAAAAGCTTTGAGGGCTTCACCGCTCAGATAATTCAGCACGAAATCGACCATTGCAACGGAATTTTAATTTAAACATAAATGACAGAGTACATTATGTACCCTGTCATTTTTCTGTTATAAATTCAATTCAAAAATACCGCCGTCAAAAACAATATCCCTGCCGTCAGCATCCTTATAAAACGATACTTTTTCCTCTCCCGCCTGTTGAAAGCCTAAGGAATTGAGCAAGTTTACAGAGGGTGTGTTTTTCAGCGCCGTTCCCGCCGTAATTTTTTTAATGCCCTGAGTTTTCATATATTCAAAGAGTGCAAGATGGCTTTCCTTTGCATAGCCCATACCAAAATAATCTGAGTGAAAGCCATAGCCAATCTCATAGCTGTCAGGTCTTTTATTGAATGCGATATAACCGATAACCGTATCTTGCAGACACACAGCAAAGAAGAAATGGTCTATGCTCATGTTTGCCTCTTCCCATTGAGCCATTTTGGTGCGAACATCTTCGTCCTCCGTGCTGTGGGGTCTATCATACTGTGCATACTGAGAGTGTGAAATGTCTTCCCAGATTTTCTTGATACTGAGCCAGTCGCTTTCCTTTATATAACGTATATGCAATCTTTGCGTTTCTAAAAGCATCCTGCAACTCCCCTTTCAATACCTGCTGTCAGATAATTCAATTAAATCTCCCTGCATTATCACTGAGCATCTATTTTTTCTTTCAGTTCATTGAGATAAATCCAGCGCTCGGTTTTTTCCTCAAGCTTTACTTCAAGCTCTGCCTGCTTTGCCTGCAATTCCTGAAGCTTTACATAGTCGGAGCAGAATTTAGCCTGTTCTGCCTCGCAGTCAGCTATCTCCTGTTCTATTGCCGCTAAATCATCATCTATGGTTTCAAATTCACGCTGTTCATTATAGCTGAATTTAAGTTTTTTCTGCTTGGGTCGCTCCTGCTGTACCTTTGGCTTTTCTACTTTCAGCGGTGCCTGTTCTGCTTTCCGCTTCTCCATCCAGTCTGTCCAGTTGCCGTTATACTGCTCCACATTTCCGTCGCCCTTAACTTCAAAAATGGTGTCAGCCAGTCGGTCAAGGAAAAATCGGTCATGGGATACAGCGATTATTGGGCCTGGGAAGCCCTGCAAATAGTCCTCCAGAATAGAGAGGGTCATAATATCAAGGTCGTTTGTAGGCTCGTCCAAAAGCAGCACATTAGGTGCCGCCATAAGCACAGACAGCAGATACAGTCTGCGCCGCTCACCGCCTGATAAACTGCCTATTGGCAGAGACTGCATGGCACTGGGGAACATGAAGCGCTCCATCATCTGAGCGGCAGTAAATGTTCCCTCGGCAGTCTTTAACTCCGCTGAAATCTCATGGATAAAGTCATAAACTCTCTGGTTTAAATCCAGTTCACGCCCCTCCTGAGTGAAGTAGCCGATCTTCACCGTAGAGCCAATATCTACCTCGCCCCAGTCTGGCTGTAATCGGCCTGCAATAATGTTTAACAGGGTGGATTTTCCTGCACCGTTGTGACCTACTATACCTATTCTGTCGTCACGGAGGAAATTATAGCTGAAATTGCTTATAACATCTCCTGTGCCGTAAGACTTGCTCACATTTTTAAGCTCGATTATTTTTCTGCCCAGACGGCTTGCGGCGGCTGTCATCTGCACATTGTCGTCATACTCGGGAGCGTCCTGATTTAACAAATTCTCGTAGCGTTCAATACGCTCCTTTGACTTTGTGGTTCTGGCCTTACAGCCACGCATTATCCACTCCCGCTCATGGCGCAGAATGGACTGTCTCTTTCGCTCAGAGGCCTCCGCCATTTCCTGTCGCTCCGCCTTGAGTTCCAAGTATTTAGAGTAGTTTGCTTCGTAGTGGTAAAGCTTTCCGCGGGAAAGCTCGGTAATGTGGTTGGAGACACGCTCAAGGAAGTATCTATCATGGGTGACCATAGCAATACCGCCCCTGAACTTTCTCAGCCGCTCTTCAAGCCACATGGTCATGTCGGTGTCCAGATGGTTCGTAGGCTCGTCCAGAATCAAAAGGTCTGCCGGCTGAATAAGCACAGCCGCCAAAGCCACACGTTTACGCTGACCGCCGGAAAGAGTACCTATTTTCTGAGAATAGTCGGTGATACCAAGCTTTGAGAGCATGGTCTTTGCCTCGTATTCGTTAATGTCTCTAAACTCTGCCGGACAATGTAGAAACACCTGCTCCAATACAGTGGCGTTATCGTCCATAACGGGATTCTGGGGCAGATAGCTCACCTGCACATTAGGGTCAGTGCGTACTTCACCCTCGTCGGGTGCAACATCACCTGCAAGCATTTTCAAAAAGGTAGATTTTCCCGTGCCGTTTATACCTATAATACCGCACTTGTCTCCCTCGCTGATATAGAAGTTTACGTCATCCAAAAGCTGACGCATACCGTAGTTTTTAGAAATATGTTCTGCGGATAAAAGCATAGCCGCCTCCTGATACTGCAATGATTTAAAATTCAGCTTTCCGCCTTACCGCAAAAAGCCCAATAGATGTTTTACGGATATTGTACCATACAATAGGTAATTTGACTATGTTATTTTCCGTCTTTCCTTTACCCGGAAAAGTGCAAAGTTTTTAAGCACTCATACAGTCAATAGCATTGCTCACAACAGACTATCGCTTGTTTTGAAAATCTATACATTATAAAAATGCCCCTTACGCAGGACGGAACCTACATAAGGGGTTTTGTTATGTATAATACTTTTACTCTATTTCCTTATACATTGCGGGAGCAGAGGCTTTATTTGCAGTCTCATTTATCTCTGTAACTTCCACCTTTAAAGTGCGCTGACCGAAAGCTACTTCGATTATATCTCCAACCTTCACCTGATAGCTGGCCTTTACGGTCTTGCCGTTAACGCTGACCCGCTCACCATCACAGGCATCATTTGCAACTGCTCTGCGCTTTATAAGTCTTGAAACCTTCAAATATTTATCAAGTCTCATTTCCGTTCTCCTTTTAAAAAAATAACCACGCACCGTATCAGTGCGTGGCTATTATATCACATTTAAGCTTCCTTGGAAACAGCATCCTTAAGTGCCTTGCCAACTTTGAAAGAGGCAACACGGGAAGCAGGAATCTGGATTTCCTCTTTGGTCTTGGGGTTGCGGCCAACACGAGCGCCACGCTCCTTAACCTCGAAAGCACCGAATCCTACAAGCTGGACTTTATCGCCTGCAACGAGAGTCTCAGTGATAACATCAAAAGCTGCGTTTATAGCCTTTTCGCTGTCCTTTTTGGAGAGCCCGGCCTTTTCCGCTACTGCGGTAACAAGTTCTGCTTTATTCATGTAATAATCCTCCTAAATAATGCGGCACCATGCCGTACTATGATGATTTTGCCCCAAAAGAGGGCAGAATACTCAATTTAAATTCCGCAAAACACTAAGTCCAAAAATGCGGCTTTATTAAAATACCACATTCTTCACTCATAATCAAGTAAAATTTTGTGTATTACCAGTGTTTTCGGCATTTTTCTTTTAATGCATATGCAATATTCCTGCAATCTTTTCGCCGCCCGGAATAAGCCTCATATCCTCTTTTGTGATAGAGCGCAGAGCTATGGTAGAAACCATGTAGACGATAATTGCAGCGAGCATTGCGATTGCCATGGACAGCAGAGTTGCCATACGGCTTACGCCTAAAAATCTACCTGCGATGCCGAAAACTCCCCATGCAGCAAGTGCCATAAGCACACTGCAGAAAAGGGGCTTTAACATTATAACATGGAGTCTGGGGTTCTTATCAAGCACTATGCACATGAATATAAAGTTCATTATGCACATAACAGCATAGCTTACAAGCGTACCGATAGGAGCTCCGTAGATGTTGATTTTGGGGTTTGCAACAAGGAACCAGTTTACAACTATCTTAACAAGTCCTCCAACTATCATGGAATACATAGGCCAGACTTCTTTACCTGAGGCCTGAAGCACGGCGTTCTCCATCAATACTATGCACACGAAGAAGGATGCAATACCCATTATTGTCAGAAGCACAGGGCCTGAGGCATGGCTTCCGGGGTATATAGTATTCATTATAGGCTCAGAGAGCACAGCCAGACCAACGCCCATAGGCATACAGAGAACTGCTGCAATTCTCATTGAGTCCTCGGAAATTTTCGTGGCCTTATCATTTTCCTCTCTTACTATGGCAGTAGCTATCGCAGGAACTACGGATATGGTAAGGGGTGTAATTATAGCTGCCGGCAGGTTAAACAAAGTCTGCGCCTTGCCGTAAACGCCGTATAATACCTGTGCTTTTTCAAGGCTGAAGCCTGCGGCATCCTGAAGTCTGCCCATGCAAAGGCTTGAATCCACCAGATTTAAAAACGCCAGAACGCATGAACCCAAAGCAATAGGAATACCTATGCGCATGAAGTGGCTGAAAATTTTGCCGTAGCTGTCCGGTACATCGGGTTTTTCCGGTATATCCATAACATAATGGCGTCTTTTATATATCGCCATATAAATAAGTGCCACCAGAGAACCTACTACAACACCGAAGATAGCGCCGGCAGAACCTACAGCCTTACCCTTGCCCATCTTCATAAGCACAGCTGCAAGCACCAGACCAACCACAACCTTTACAAGTACCTCAAGTACCTGTCCGACCGTTGTGGGAATCATGTTTCCGTAGCCCTGACAGTAGCCTCGGTACGCTGACACAAGGCACACCAGCAGCACAGCAAAGGACATTGCCTTTATGCTCAGAGCAGCGGGAGGATTGTGCAGTATTTTAACGGCTATCTGATGTGGGAACAGGAACATTATGAGAGAACACACAAGTCCTATTACAAAGAAGCTGAGCCATGCAACAGAAAATGTACGTCTTGCCTGCATGACACGCCCCTCGGCGTGAGCCTCGGAGATAAGCCTTGAAAGGGCTATGGGAAGTCCGGCAGTAGCCAGAGTCAAAAACACATTATATACATTATAGGTGGCGAGGAACATGGAATATCCATCGTCACCGATGACATTCGCAATGGGGACTTTATATATAAAGCCCAATACTTTCATTATCAATACACCGGCTGTCAGAATGGCTGCGCCGTGGAGATAATTCTGGCTCTTACTTTCTGCCATAACAAAACCTCCGTTCTTATTTTGCCCTGAAGGCATAATATCTCATTTTAAGAATGTTTTAATACTATACTCTCTAATTGCTGAAAATTCAAGTTATATACGGTTAAAAAAGCTCTGCCGCAGCTGTTGCGGCAGAGCTTTCTGTATATTTCAGCTCTCGTATTTATTTTATTGCAGCTCTTCCAGAATATGACGAGCCACATACACACCGCTTGCAGAAGCGTGTGAAAGAGAGTGGGTAACACCGGAGCAGTCGCCTATTACGAACAGACCCTTGCTGTTTGTCTCAAGGTTTTTATCAAGCTCTACTTCCATGTTATAGAACTTAACCTCAACACCGTAAAGCAGAGTGTCGTCATTGGCAGTACCGGGAGCTATATTATCCAGAGCATAAATCATTTCGATTATGCCGTCCAGAATACGTTTAGGAATAACAAGGCTCAAATCTCCAGGAGTTGCTGCCAGAGTAGGAGTTACGAAGTTCTCGTTTATTCTGGCCTCAGTGGAACGTCTGCCACGGACAAGGTCACCGAAGCGCTGGACAATAACGCCGCCGCCCAGCATGTTGGAAAGTCTTGCTATGCTCTCACCGTAGCCGTTGGAATCTTTGAAAGGCTCGGAGAAATGCTTGGAAACAAGAAGAGCAAAGTTTGTGTTCTCGGTATGCTTTTCCTTATCCTCGTAGCTGTGACCGTTAACGGTAACAATGCCGTTAGTATTCTCGTTAACAACAACACCGTGGGGGTTCATGCAGAAAGTACGGACAAGATCCTCGAACTTCTCGGTGCGGTAGACAATCTTGCTCTCGTAGAGCTCGTCTGTAAGGTGAGCAAAAATCTCTGCGGGAAGCTCAACTCTTACGCCGATATCAACACGGTTTGACTTGGTGGGAATCTTCATGCTGTCGCATACAGACTCCATCCACTTGCTGCCGCTTCTGCCGACAGAGATAACGCACTGATCGCAGGTGTAGCTCTTATCTCCGGCTACAACTTCGTAACCGCCGTCTATCTTCTTGACGGAGTCGATCGCAGTGTTAAAGTGGAAGTCCACCTTATCTTTCAGCTCATCGTATATGTTGCCCATTACTACATAATTTATATCTGTACCCAGGTGACGAACCTGTGCATCAAGCAGATGAAGGCCGTTTTCAAGGCAGGTGCGCTTTATAGCAGTATTGGCAGTGGAGTAAAGCTTTGTGCCTTCGCCGCCGTGGCTCAGGTTTATTTCGTCCACATAGCGCATAAGCTCTATGGCCTGCTGTTTGCCGATGTACTCGTAAAGAGTGCCGCCAAACTGGTTTGTTATATTGTATTTACCGTCGGAAAAAGCACCGGCACCGCCGAAGCCGCTCATAATAGAGCAAACAGGGCACTTAATGCAGGACTTAACCTTTTTACCATCAATAGGGCACTTTCTCTGGCTCAGGGCTTTGCCGAGCTCAAAAACAGCGACTTTCAGATTTTTTTCACTTTTAGCTAATTCATAGGCTGTAAAAATTCCGCCGGGGCCGGCGCCTATAATAATTACATCATAATCCATAATATTACTGCTCCTTTCAGGGCAAAAAACAAGCTGCCAACCTCAAATTCAAGCCTGAACAGCGCTAAATTTGACGGGGCAGCAAAATGTATCCTCACTTAGACTAACACGCAAACGCCGTGCTGTCAAGTAAACTTAATATGAATTATGAAAAAACGTGCCTTTTTCCCTGTAAATTAAGAAATCCGGAGAACCTGTCGGTTCTCCGGATAGATATACCTTTAAATTACTTTGCCTTGCGGACAGAGTCGATGTGACGGGTCAGGTCGAGCATCTTCATGGAGAAGCCCCACTCGTTGTCGTACCAAGCCATCAGCTTAACGAAGTTGTCGTTAAGAGCAAGGCCTGCTTTAGCATCAAAAATAGAGGTGTGAGCATCGGTTCTGAAGTCGGAGGAAACAACCTCGTCATCAACATACTCGATTACGCCCTTCATCTCGTTCTCGGAAGCTTTCTTAACAGCAGCGCAAATCTCATCGTAGCTTGCGCCCTTCTCAAGACGTACAGTCAGGTCAACAATGGAGACATCGCCTGCAGGAATACGCATGGAAGTACCGGTGAGTTTGCCCTTGAGTTCGGGAATAACCTTGCCGACTGCCTTTGCAGCGCCGGTGCTGGTGGGTATGATGTTGTTGTAAACGCTGCGGCCAAGTCTCCAGTTCTTCTTGGAGAAGCCGTCAACAACTGCCTGAGTAGCGGTGGAAGCGTGAACGGTGGTCATAAGACCTTCCACGATGCCGAAGTTATCGTTGATAACCTTTGCAAGAGGAGCAAGGCAGTTAGTGGTGCAGGAAGCGTTGGAAACGAACTGCATGTCGGGGGTGTACTTCTCAAGGTTTACACCGCATACGAACATGGGGGTATCGTCCTTTGCAGGGCCGGACATAACGACAACCTTTGCGCCGGCGTCGATATGGGGCTGAGCGTCTTCCTTGGTGAGGAACTTACCGGTGCACTCGAGAACGTACTCAGCGCCCAGTTCGCCCCAAGGCAGAACGGAAGGATCACGGGAGTCAAGAATGGGAACTCTCTTGCCGTCAACAATGATGACAGCCTCTTCATCATTATAATCAACAGTACCGTCAAATCTGCCGTGAACGGTGTCGTACTTTATAGCATATGCCAGCTGACCTGCGGTCTTACCGGGAGCGTTGATGCCGACAACTTCGATGTCATCAGACTTGATAGCGCCTCTGAAAGCCAGAGAACCGATACGGCCGAAACCATTGATACCAACTTTTATCATAGTGAAATCCTCCATAAAAAAATTACTAAATATTATTCGTAAAAGCTCATATGATATATGAGTCTGTTACTCTCTATGCTTTGCTCATAAATTGTACCATACAAGGAGAGGAAAAAGCAAGCTGAATCGGCATTTATTGTCCCTGAAAAACGCTGAATTTTTCGTTAAAAAGCTGCTTTTTTCTGCATTGTTCTTGTGTATTTTGTATATTTTTGATAAAATATGCAAAAAGAGATGGCTTGCGGGAGGAAAAAGATGTAATATGTATACTTGCCCAGAATTATGTTTTGAAGGAGTTTACCATGGAAATATTTTCTTCTGATGTTCTTTCTCTCACAAGTGAAGCCGCTGTTTTGGTACAGCACGGAAAAATTGCATATGCAAACCCCGCCGCCCTCAATCTTGCCGGAGTAGACTGCGTAGGAAAAACTCTCCTTTCTGTTTTTGGTGATGAGATATGCGGCTCCCAGGCAAGTTCCTTTGTTGCTGACGTGCCTATCAACGGTACAAACTGTATTGTCAGAGTTTCAAAACATGAATGTGGGGAACTCATATTCTTTACTCCCGGCAGCAACTGCTCTTCCGTTTTAAACGAGCCTTTTTTGTGCACTATGCGTAACTGTCTTATGCTCATCGAATTTTCCGCCGCCCAGCTCAGACAGATAGCCGAGGAGAGAGGAGACGAGGACAGCCTGAGCAGGGTTAGAATAATTACTCAGAATTATTACAGAATGTCAAGACTTATCGGCAATGCCTCTTTTATTATGAGCTCCGAGGCCGGCACAATGCCGTGTGCAATAGTTCCGGTAAACATTTCTAAAATCTGCCGTGATATTTTAGATTCATGCAAGATCTTTGCTCCTAATCTTAAAATAAATTCAAGTCTTTGTGATGATTTCGGAGATATAGTTGTAAACGCAGACCGTGACCTTGTAAAGAAACTTATATTCAACCTTCTCTCTAACTGCCTGCTCCACGCCGATGGCTGTACAAAGATCAGCCTGAATCTTTATAATTTACCAGAAAGCATTCTTGTCTCCGTCAGCGACGACGGCAAAGGTATAGATAAAGACGATCTGTTAACCGTATTTGAGCGATATAAGTACAATTTTGATTTGAGCGCCATGGGCAAAGGCGCAGGTCTCGGCCTTACTGTGGTACGCCGCATTGCGCAGCTCCATAACGGCACTCTGCTTCTGGAAAGCAGACCCGGTCACGGTACAGCTGTCAGAGTTTCCCTTAGCAAGAACATGTCTCCGAGGGCTAATCTCCACGCTAACAGTCATGATGATGATGTAAGCGCCACAGAAGTTCTTGAAGGACTCACAGACTGTCTCAGCTCTCAGTATTTTTCTGAAAAATATATGGATTAAAAAAAGAAAGGCTATTCCTGCCTTTCTTTTTTATTTCAGAACTTTTCCCAGAACCCTGAGGGGCAATTCGGGAGATATTATGATGTCGTTGTATTTTACATTTAAAGAGTGGAGAGCCATTCTTTCTCCACGAACAACCAGTTCTTTGAGATAGGCGTTACCATCATAAAGAAATATGCCGATTTCTCCTGTCATAAGACTTCTCTGCTGGCGAACCCACACGGTGTCCCCGTCGTGAAATTCAGGTTCCATGCTGTCACCTGAAACACGGACACCAAAGTTTGCCCCATCCGGCACTTCCGCTCCCACGTCTATCATTTCGTAGTCCTCGCCGTCCAGAAACTGACCTGTACCGGCAGAGACTGCCAGAGAATACAGTGGCAGGCTTCTCAATGCGCCTGCGTTCACGCTTCTCTCACTCTGTGAGTATCTGCCGCTCTCACGCAAAAGCTCTATGTAATCCAGAGCCTTTCTCCGTCCCTCAGCGTTAAGCCCGTGGAAAACACCATCTCTGCCGCCTAAGAAAAGCCCGTTAATATCATCAATATTCAAGGCTCTGCACAGGGTGAGAAACTGTTTGGCATTTGGAAGAGTTGTACCTTTTTCCCACTTTGATATTGCCTGGTTTGAAAGGGGCATACCCATTGCGCCCAGCTTATCTGCCAGCTGTGACTGATTTAAGCCCAGCTCTCTGCGTTTTTTTGCCAATATTTCTCCGAATTCCATGCTTTTCGCCTCCTTTTTACGTATGCATTATACAATAGTTTATTAGGCCGTTCAAGAGTTTTTTATCTTTTAAAGCTAATATTTTTTAATTATTCTCTCAAATAAACAAAGCGCCGGAAAACTCCGGCGTTTTAATTTTAATATTCGTAAATGCCGCCGCCGATAAACTCTCTTATAAGAGACTCTTTAGCCACATATTTTTCGTCTATATCTCCGAAAAGCTGTAAGGCGGGCAGTACAGAACGCAGTTCTTCAAAACGCTCTATGCCCTCAGGAACGGATTTAAAAAGCTCTGTTGCTGTATGGTTAAACACAGGCAGCTCATAAGGCAGAGCGGTATCAAACTGCATATCAGCCTTATTTTTAAAGGGAGAAATGTACTTTTTCTCTCCTCTCCTGACATTTGCCCACATGCTCATGGTTTCAGCCGCATCTGAACCACGGAAATTATAGTCTCTCACTGTGCGGCGCACAAGGCGGAACCATGTTCTCTTAAATACCACCTTACCCTCAAACATAACATCGCTTCTTGCGGAGATGTAAAGCTTAAATGCTTCGGGGTGGCGGTTGGTTATCATGTCGTTAAGGGCGTGAATACCCTCAAAGACTACAACCTCATCTTTGCCTAACTTTATGGACTTTGAGGGTTCCTGAACTCTCATTTTTCTGGAAAACTCATATTTAGGTACAAATATGCGCTCGCCTCTGGAGAGCATATCGAAGTGCTTGTTCATAAGCTCCATGTCTACGCAAAGAGGACTTTCAAGATCCATGTCTCCCTCGGGAGTGCGAGGCACTGTCTCAGGGTCAATGGTTTTGAAGTAATCGTCCATGCCTACATAGTGAGTGCCTATACCACGCTTTTTAAGCTCATCGCTTATTTTCATAGCGGTAGTAGTTTTACCGGAGCCTGAGGGGCCGGACAGGAGCACAATAGGACTTCTCTTGCGATTTTCAATTATCATGTCAGCCGCTTTGGAAATCCGCTCATGGTATACGGCGTCACCCTCCTCAACTAAGGCTTTAGGGTCGGAAATGGTTCTGAAATTTATTTCATTCAAATCAAAGGCCATCTATTATCACTCCTTTTTATTTTTTATATCTGTGTAGAAATCTGATATTTTCTTTTTATCAGCGCAGGTCTTATCAATATTTGCAATGTATTCCTGTGGATATTTGGGAGCTGTAAGCCGGATATTCATTTCTCCGTCGTGGCGGATAAGCTTGGTAGAACCACCGCCGCCCATAGCGATTATACTGCAAAGCTCCTCCATTATACATATGTTATATATGTTCTCATACCCTTTTTTAGTCCAGCCCACATTCTCAAATCCGCCGGACATGAACTTCTGACGGTAGAGATAGTAGGGTTCATATCCCGCTCCTCTGAGCTTTTCCATAGCAATATCAAGCATTTTGCCAACCTCTGCGGCTCCGGGAATATCTGAGCCCTCCAGCATGATTCTTGAACCCTTTTTAAGAGCAAGAGTGTGGACGGTTATATTTTCAGGGTCGAGGGCTAAAACCTTATCCATAGTCTCACGGAAGCTTTCCACATTATCATCGGGAAGTCCGGCTATAAGGTCCATGTTTACTGCAAAGTCTCCTGCCTCACGGACAAGCTCCAAGGCGGAAACTATATCCGCCGCACTGTGCCGTCTGCCGATAGTGTTCAGCACCTTGTCTGACATAGTCTGAGGATTTACGCTCAGTCTGCCTACGCCGTGCTTTTTCAGAGCATGAAGCTTTGCAGAAGTAATGGTGTCGGGTCTTCCTGCCTCCACTGTATACTCTTTTAATGCCCCAAGGTCGAAACACTCCTCAATCAGAGTGCAAAGTTCGTCTATCTGGGGAGCAGAAAGTGTGGTAGGCGTACCGCCTCCCATGTATATGGATATTACACGAAGCTCCTGAGCCTTGACCTGCTCCGCAACGGCACGAACCTCCAGTTTGAGAGCTTCAAAGAATGGAGAAATGAGCTTCATGCTCTTTTCCACAGACTGGCTCACAAAGCTGCAATAGGCGCAGCGTGTGGGGCAGAAAGGTATTCCTATATAAAGGCAGACGTCTTTTTCCCCAAGCTCTTTTTCAAGCTTTACTGTCTCCTTGCTCGTATCAAGGCAAAGCTTTGCCCGCTCAGGGCTTACATCATACTCATCCATAAAGGCTTTCATAGCCTCTTTGTCTCCCATACCCGCTTCAAGATAAGGAGTCATAAGCTTTCCGGGTCTAACGCCTGTGAGAGAACCCCAAACCGGATGCTGAAGTCCGGAGGCGAGAGCGGCTCTGTATATGGCATCTTTTATTATATGCTGGCACTGTCTGTCAGTTTCCAGTTCAGTCATAAGCAGTTTATTTCCCACAGCACCACGGCCGTGAAAGGTTCCACAGTCAATTTTCAGTGTGCAGGTGGCGGTTGTAAACTTTTCGCCTCTGTTCAGCCTTATCTCCATACTGTTGCCGTCGGTCTTTTCTTCCGGATATTCAGGCCGTTCCTGAGGGAAAAGGGTCAGGAGCATCTGCTCCACTGCATATTTATAATCATGTCCGTAAAAATAAAGTTTCACTAATTTATCATCCTTTTGGCTCAACTACGGCTTAAACACCGTTTAGCCTTAATTTTATTCCTATATGTTATAGCATTATAACAGGCGGCAGACCTTTGTACAATGTGCATTTGATAATATACGCCAAAATCTCTAAAATAAAACGAAAAATATTTAAACTTTTCTCAAAAAGCCGTAGAATTTTTCCGAAAAATGTTGTATTATATATTTACAATAATATAACATAGGGGATTTTGAGATGTTTTCGATTGGAGATAAGATTATTTACGGTGAAAACGGTGTCTGCACAGTAGAAAAAATTGCCCCGCTGGGTTTGTCAGGCACATCGGACAGCAAGCTTTATTATCATCTTTGCCCCCTTATAGGTACCGGAACATATTTTGCCCCTGTCGATTCCGACACCTATATGCGCCCTGTTATGAGCCGTGAGGAGGCAGAAAAGCTAATCGCATCAATTCCCGATATTGAGCCGGCAATCTGCCATGATAACCGCTTTAACCATGTGGATGCCTATTACAAAGAACTTTTCAAGCTTCACACCTGTGAAGCCCTTGTAGCAATAGTAAAAGGTTTAGGCCACAGGCTTTTAGACCGGAAAACCAAGAGCAGCAGAATTGAGGCAACAATGAAGAGAGCAAAAGATATGCTCCATGGAGAGCTGTCGGTGGCTCTGGGAATTGAAATTGGCGAAGTGGAAAACTACATACACCAGAGGCTGGACGCCTGAGAGTCGGAAGAAGTAAATTTATAGCTGAATGTCGCCCTTTTTCGGGACGACATTTTTTATTTATCTTCGCTCCACACAAAGTCTGTAAATCGACGCAGAACAGGGTTGTTGCTCTCTTTGGGCCATGCGGCTATTATCTCCACCTTTTCCTCTTCACCCTCAAGAGGGATGAAAACCAGTTCATCGGTGTTGCCGTGACCCCTGGTCATATACTCAGGTAAAAGGGATATCCCCTCCCCTGCCGCCACCATCATCAAAATGCTTTCCGCATCATTTGAACGGAAAACAATATTGGGCTGATAGCCTGCGCTGTGGTACAGTTCATAAAACTGCTGGTCACCTGCGGAGTCGCCTGTGCTTGACGGTGTCATGTATAATATGCTCTCATTTCTCAGCTCGCTTCTTCTCAGTTTTTTGCGGCTTGCAAATGGGTGGCTGCTGTATACCGCAACTACAAGAGGATTTCTCTCCGCCAGATGGCACACGGTGTTTTTATCCTTTGCAAGCTCCGTACTGTCCCATGTGAAGATGATATCGTATTCTCCCCTTAGCAGACCTGCCGCCAGAGCATCGGTATCATTTCTGTAGCAGGACACTAAAACGTTGGGATACTGGTTTCTGAACGCAAGCAAGGTCTTTGAAAGGTTGCTTTTTTCGTAGCCCTTTGTGTATCCAACTCTGAGACTTCCAACAAATCCGACTGATGCCTCCTGCACTCTGTCCATAGCTCTGTTTACTCTCTCCAAAATTGCCTTTGCATCTATTAAAAAGGCATTTCCCGCAGGAGTTAAAGCTATGGGGCGGCTGCTTCTGTCGAAAAGCGGCACTCCCACTATATCCTCCAAGGCTTTAATCTGCTGAGTAACAGCAGTCTGGGAAATATAATACTGAGATGCGGCGCTTGTAAAACTGTTTGTTTCCGCAGCAGCGACAAAATATCTAAGCTGGTTAAGGTTCATTCTGTCCTCCCATGTGCATTTTGACTAATAATAAGTTTTTCTTATTATAACATCTCAAATTACTATTTGCAATTCTATATTAAGCACTGTATTATAAGAAACACTCAGGAAGTCCATTTCAAAACGGGCTTTCAAAAGTTTTTTAGGAGAAAAAAGGAAAATGAAAAGAGAGAATTTCAAATCCAGACTGGGCTTCCTGTTTGTCAGTGCAGGCTGCGCCGTAGGTATAGGAAATGTATGGCGTTTCCCATATGTTGTAGGTGAAAACGGCGGCGGAATATTCGTTCTGTTCTACCTGCTGTTTTTAATCACAATGGGAATTCCTGTTTTGACAATGGAGCTTGCTGTTGGCCGTGGCAGCCGTAAAAGCTCCGTCGGTGGCTACAAAGCTCTGGAAAATCCGGGACATAAATGGCATATTCACGGCTGGTTCGGCGTTTTAGGTAACTACATTCTTATGATGTTCTACACCACCGTTTCCGGTTGGATGCTTGATTACTTTATCAAATTTGCAAAGGGTGACTTCACCCACGGCATGAACACTGAAGCTGTCAGCGGTGTGTTCGGCGGTATGCTTGCAAACCCCGGTGAAATGGCTTTCTGGATGGTAATTACCGTTATTGTGGGCTTTGTAATATGCAGCTTCGGCCTGCAAAACGGTCTCGAGCGTATAACAAAAGTTATGATGAGTGCTCTGCTTGTGCTTATTGTTGTCCTTGCCATTCATTCATTAACGCTCTCCGGCGCAGGTGAGGGCGTTTCCTTCTACCTTCTGCCGGATATTAACAAGGTCAAAAATGTAGGCCTTACAAATGTTATTTCCGCTGCTATGAATCAGGCGTTCTTCACCCTCAGCTTAGGTATTGGCGCTATGGAAATTTTCGGCAGTTACATGTCCGACAGTCACACTCTTCCCGGTGAGGCCGCAAGAATTTGCGTTATGGATACCTTCGTTGCTGTAATGTCCGGTCTTATCATCTTCCCCGCCTGCTTCAGCTTCGGTGTTGAACCCGATCAGGGTCCCTCCCTTATTTTCCAGACTCTGCCCAACATTTTCGTCAATATGAAAGGCGGCAGAATATGGGGCGCACTCTTCTTCCTGTTCATGACCTTCGCAAGCTTCTCAACCGTTATTGCAGTTTTTGAAAACCTTATCTGCTGCTGCACTGATAACTTCGGTTGGAAAAGGAGCAAAGCTGCTTTAATCAACTGCGTAATCGTTCTTATTACCAGTATTCCCTGCGTTCTCGGCTTCAATGTTTGGGAGAACCTGCACATCATCGGAGGCAGAGGTGTTCTGGACAGCGAGGACTTCATCGTTTCAAACCTGCTACTACCTATTGGTTCTCTTGTATACCTGCTCTTCTGCGTCAGCAAATGGGGCTGGGGCTTCGACAAGTATCTGGCCGAGGCAAACAAGGGCGACGGTATAAAGTTCTCACCCAAATTAAAGCCTTACTTCCAGTATGTACTGCCTGTACTTATTGCAATTATAATTATTCAAAGTCTCTTCTAAAGTTAACACCCACACAAAACAAAGGGCCTGTTGCAAAATAGGCCCACGAAAAAAGACGAGTAAGTTTCCCTGAAA